>Ga0081539_10000415_pt1 | contig 90819 bp, 76 predicted proteins | sample TabmetS4T2R2_FD_71023 | JGI IMG/M metagenome (GOLD analysis project Ga0081539, IMG submission 71023) | Tabebuia heterophylla rhizosphere microbial communities from the University of Puerto Rico - S4T2R2 | ecosystem: Host-associated > Plants > Roots > Rhizosphere ...
CGGGCAGCGTCCCCCGGCGCCAGCGCGCCCACAGGAACCAGAGGCCCAGCAGGGCGAGCAGGGTGCCGATGCCGACCATGATCTGGAAGCAGTTGCGCACCCAGCCGACGGGAGGACGGTCGCCGGCCGGGACCTCCTGGAGGCCCTTGACGGTCGCGTCCGGGTCGTGGAAGGCCAGCAGCGAGAGCCCTCTGGGGATGGAGACGCCGCCGCGGACCCTGCCGTCCAGGTACAGGCCGCCGACCGTCAGGTCCGCGCCCTTCGTGGTCTCGTCCAGCCCCTCCATCGCGGCGAGCTTCACCGGCTGCTCCGCGGCCACGGTGCGCGCGGCCCAGTCGCCGACGACGATCTGCGCCGGCGCCGCCAGGCACAGCACCGCAAGCGGCACGACGAGCCCGGCGCGGTGGTAGCCGTCGCGACGCCCCCGCAGCCAGGCCGTGGCGTAGACGGCGGCGACCAGCGAGCTCGCGACGATGAACGCGGCGAGGTACATGTGCAGCTCCTCGTGCCAGATGCCCGGGTTGAAGAGCGCCTGAAGCGGCCGCACGCCGGTGACCTCGCCGCCGGGGCCGAGGTCGAATCCCTGGGGATGGTTCATCCAGCCGTTGACCGAGATGACCGACGCCGAGCCCAGCACGCCGGCCAGCGCGATGGGGATCCCGCACAGGCGGTGCAGGCGCGGCGAGAGCCGGTCCCACCCGTACACGTAGACGGCGATGAAGATCGCCTCGAGGAAGAACGCGAGGCCCTCGATCGCGAACGCGAACCCGAACACCTCGCCCCAGCGGTCCATGAACCTCGGCCACAGCAGCCCCAGCTCGAACGACAAGATCGTCCCGGTGACGACGCCGACCGCGAACAGGATCAGCATCACCTTCGACCAGCGCTTGGCGAGCGCCTTGTAGGTCGGGTCGCCGGTCCGGTGGTGGAGCCACTCGACGAACAGCACCATCACCGGGAACGCAATGCCGAAGCAGACGAGTGGGATGTGGACGCCGAGCGACAGCGCCTGCATCTGCCGGGCCTCGTGCAGGTACTGCTGCGAGGCGGACATTTCGCCGCCAACCCTACCGGCGGGCCGGCGGAGGGTTGTTACGCGGCCTGTGTCGCGCGCAGCTGCGTGCGGGCGCGGATGATGAGCGACTTCGTCGCCGAGACCGTCGTCCCGAGCCGGTCGGCGAGGTCGGCATGCGACTCGCCGCAGAGCTCGCGCTGCACGAGCGCGAGCCGCTGGCGCTCGGGGAGGCGGGCGAGCTCGTCGACGATGCGGCGCAGCTCCTCGCGTTGCAGCGCCGCCTCGAACGGATCGTCGGGGCCGGCGGGCGCGTCGCGGTCCTCCAGCGCGCAGCTCGCCCGGCGGGCGCGCAGGCCGTCGAGCGCGCGGTTACGGGTGATCATGTACAGCCACGCGCGCAGCGCCATCGGCCGGTCGGTCGCGCGCAGGGCGGTGTGAGCGCGGACGAAGGCGTCCTGGACGACGTCCTCTGCGTCGAGGCCGGTCCCCCGCAGCATGCGGTGCGCGAAGGCGATCAGGGGCTCGCGGTAGCGGCGGTGCATCTCGGTGAACGCGTCCTCGGAGCCGGCGCGGAAGGCCGCCACGAGCGCTGCGTCCTCGCGCTGGCCCAGGGGTGCCGACGGCGGCCGGAGGACCGACTGTGATCGAAGGTCGTACCTGGCCGCCGGAGGCGGGCCCCCAGGCGATCTCAGGGGCGTGTGGTTCATGGGGGAGACGGTGCCAGCGCGGCGGACGCGGCCGGACTCCCCCGGGGTGACACCTTCCACACCGGGGTGTGGCCGGTCTCCACCCAGGGTCGCTTGACGTCGAGACCGGTCACTACCCTGCGACGACGTGCCGGGCCCGACCGACTCACCACTCGCCCCGCATGCGGCCACGCCGTCGGAGCTCAGGGAGCGCATCGAGGCGGAGCGGAGCGGCGATCCCTTCCTCGTCTTCCGCGACGGGGACGGCGCGCAGCGGCTCGTCGTCCTCGACGCCGAGCGCGGGCGCGCGACGGTCGGGCGCAGCCTCGGCCACGACGTCGCCCTGGAGTGGGACACCGAGGTCAGCCGACTTCACGCGGAGCTCGAGCGCCTCGGGGACGAGTGGACCGTCGCCGACGACGGCCTCTCGCGCAACGGCTCGTTCGTCAACGGCCAGCGCATCTCCGGCCGTCACCGCCTGCGCGACGGGGACATCCTGCGCGTCGGGCGCACCTCGATCGCCTACCGCGTCCCGGAGACCGCCGACTCGCGGCCGACGCGCGTCGCCGGCGCGGGCGGCGGCCCGCCGTCGCTCACGCCCGCGCAGCGCAGCGTGCTCGTCGCCCTCGTGCGTCCGTACGGCTCGAGCGACCTCGCGACGCCGGCGACGAACAGCGAGATCGCGTCCGAGCTGTTCCTGTCGGTCGACGCGGTCAAGGCGCACCTGCGGACGCTGTTCGCGCTCTTCGGCCTCGAGCACCTGCCGCAGAACCAGAAGCGCTCGGTGCTGGCGCTGCGCGCGTTGCAGGACGGCGTCGTGAGCCGCAGAGAGTTGTAACACCGCGCGCGCCGCAACATCGCGCGCGTCACCATCGGGGCGTGAGCATCGAGATTGCATCTGACACCGCTATGCGGGGGTGGATGTCGATCTCGATGTTGGCGGAGCGTCAGCACGGCATCGTCAGCCGATCACAGCTGTTGGAGCTCGGCTTCTCCGAGAGCTGGATCGACCGGCGCGTCGCATCGGGAACCCTTCGCGCGGTCCTGTGGGGCATCTACGCCGTTGGGCACCGCGCGCTGCGCCCGCAGGCGCGCCTCCTCGCCGCCGTCCTCGCTGCCGGCGATGGGGCGGCCCTGAGCCATCGGTTCGCCGCGGCGCAGCACGGCCTGCGGCCGACCGCGGCTGAGAAGGTCGATGTGACCGTTCCTGATCGCCGGCGTGGTCCTCGCGGCGTGCGCGTGCACCACGCGCCGCTGCCGCCCGAGCAGGTGACCGAGGTCGACGGCATCCGCGTGACGACCGTCGAGCGCACGATCGTCGATCTCGCTGCCGTCGTCCGGCCGGCCGCGCTGCGGCGCGCTCTGGAGGCGGGCGAGGCGCAGCGACTCCTGGACTGGCGCGTGCTCGGCGAGCTTGTCGCGGACGGGCGTGGACGCCGCGGGATCCGGGCGCTTCGGGCCATCATCGCCGAACACACCGCCGGCACGCGGGTCACGAAGAGCGAGCTCGAGGCGTCGTTCCTCGAGCTGCTCAAGGATCGACGCCTCCCTCTCCCGGAGACGAACGTGGTGATCGCCGGGTTCGAGGTGGACTGCGTCTGGCGCGACGCCCGCCTCATCGTCGAGCTCGACAGCCACCGCCACCACCGCACCGCGGCGGCGTTCGAGCGCGACCGCCGCCGCGATCGCGCGCTGGCCATCGCCGGCTGGCGGGCGATCCGGGTAACCGCGAAGCAGCTCGGCGACGAGCTGGCCTCCGACCTCGCCCGTCTGCTCAGGACGCCGTGACGACCTGCACCACGTCGTCGAAGAGACTGGCGACGAAGAGCCGCCGATCCGAGAAGGCGAGCGCGAACGGGTTCGCCGCCGTCCGCACCCGCGCGGTGGTCGCCGGGCTGCGATCGACGCGCACGACCTCGGACGTGTCGCGCAGCGTCACCCACGCGCCGCCGTCGCCGTAGGCGATGAGCTGCGGGGCAGCGCCGACCGAGACCTGGCCCACGCGATCGGACGTCTCGGTGCTGCGGATGACGCTCACCGTCCCGTCCCCGTCGTTGGCGACCCACACGAGCCCCGCGCCGACCGCGATCCCCTTCGGCCCGGTACCGACCTGGATCGTGCGCTGCTGCTCGGTCGCCTTGTCCAGGCGCGTGACGGACGAGCCGCGCGCGTTCGTCACCCAGACCGCGGTGCGGCTGACGGCGAGGTCGATCACGCCCCGCGACACGGGGAACGCCCTCACCTCGCCGGTGCGCTTGTCGATGCGCAGCACCTGCTGGATCGGGTTGCGGTTGCGGCTGGCGCGACTGCCGACCCAGACCGCGTCGGCGTCGGCACCCACCGCGAAGGGGTTGCCGGGCGGCAGCGGCTTCGGGGAACCGCGCACTCGTCCGGTCCGCGCGTCGAGGCGGGTCAGCGCGTTCGCCTGCTCGGAGACGAGCCACAGCGAGTCGCCGTCGGCGCTGATGTCCGTGGTCCCGACCGGGATCGGCGCGGAGGACGGCTCGCGGCGCAACGTCGTCGCATCGATGCGCACGGCACGGCGCGAGCGGTACGACGTGGCCCACACCGTGCCGGCGGCCACCGCGAGCGCGGTCGGGCGCTCGACGACGGGATCGGTGGGGGTGCCCTTCGACGCCACGTACGCCGTGGAGCCGGTCGAGCCGCCGTCGGGCGTCGACGGCTCCTCGTCGCCCCCCAGCAGGAGGATCCCCACGACGATCGCCGCGACGACGACCGCGATCGCGCCCGCGGCAGGCAGGAGCCGCACGAGGCCCTGCCGCCGGTCGGTCGGCAGCACCGCCGTCGGGGCCGCGACCGTGGGCGCGTCCGGCACGGGGATGGCGCGCGTGGGCGCGGCGCGCGCCGCGATCGACCGGGGCGCCGCGTCGCCGCGCGCCACGGTGCGCTCCGGCCCCGGGGCCGGCTGCGTCCCCGCCGCGGCAAGCGCCGCGCGGCCCAGATCCCCCGCGGAGGGGTAGCGCTCGTCCGGCTCCTTGGCGAGCGCCCGGGCGACGACGCCGGCGAACGCCTCCGGCACGCCCTCGCCCGGACCGGGCGGCGGCGCGTTCAGGTGCGCCCAGAGCGTCGCCTCCTCCGAGTCGCGCACGAAGGGCGGCTTGCCGCTCAGCGCATGCACGAGGACGCAGCCGAGCGCGTAGACGTCCGTCCGCGCGTCCACGGGCTCCCCCCGGATCTGCTCGGGAGCGACGTAGCCGAGCGTCCCCACCCAGCCGCCCGGCCGGCTGAGCGCGGCCGTGCTCTCCATGTGCTTGGCGAGCCCGAAGTCCGTGAGGTAGGCGTGGTCGCGCGCGGCGAGCAGCACGTTGGCGGGCTTGATGTCGCGGTGGACGAGCCCGCGCTCGTGCGCGGCGTCCAGCGCGGCGGCGACCTGGGACACGATGTCCGCCGACCGCGCCGCGGGCAGCTCGTCGGATGTGCGGATGAGCGTGCGGAGGTCCTGGCCGTCCACGTAGCGCATGACGATGTACAGCTCGTCCTCGAGCTCGCCGGCGTAGTAGATGGGCAGGACGTTCGGGTGCTCGATCGACGCCGCCGCGCGCGACTCGCGCAGAAAGCGCGCGCGGAAGTCCGGATCGCGGGCGAGCGCCGGGGCGATCAGCTTCAACGCGACGGTGCGGTCGAGCGTCAGCTCGGTGGCGCGATACACCACCCCCATGCCGCCCCGTCCTGCGAGCCCCTCGATGCGGTGGCCTGCGAAGACATCACCGGGTTGCAGGTCGGCCATCTGCACCCGGTTTTAGCGGGTCCGGACAATCGCGGGCCAGCGGGCGTGCAGGCACGTACAGATCGAACAAGCCCTGCCGATCAACGGGGCATGCCCAAGTCCTTCCCCGTCGTGGCCAAGTTCGCCGCCGCGCTCATCGTCGTCCTCGCCGCCCTCGCTGTCGTGGTCTTCAAGGGTCAGGGCTCGATCGAACTGGGCGCCGAGCGCCTCAACGACGTCGCCGACGGCGAGATCAACGAGCTCGTCGGCGCGTACGGCGACCTGCACAGCTCGAGCCAGCTGCGCGAGCTGGTCAGCCGCCGCGAGGAGGCGACCGGCGCCGAGCGTGCCGACCTCGCCGCGCGGATCGAGACCAAGCTCGACGAGCTGGCCAAGCGCTTCGCCGAGCTGGAGGAGGAGGTCTCGCAGGGAACGGGCCTCGAGGCGGGCGAGGAGCAGAAGCAGGCGCGGGCGACGGTCGCCGCGTTCGCCGCCTACGCGAAGGCGCAGCGCGCAGCGCTCACGGGCGGCGCCGCCGCCGAGCAGCGCGCCACGACGCTCTTCGCCGCGTTCCAGGACAAGCTCTACGTCGGCGGCCTCACCCACCCGCGGGAGGCGAAGGACATCGCCAAGGCCACCGCGTCCGAGTCCAGCGGCGACCGCACCGAGCTCATCGTCATCGCCATCGTCGGCGGCCTCGTGGGCCTTGGCGCCTTCGCGCTCCTGGCTCGCTCGATCGCCGGGCGCGTCCGCGAGTACGCCGCGCTGGCCGGCGACGTCGCGCAGGGCGACCTGTCCGTGCGCCTGGAGGTCCGCGGCCGCGACGAGCTGGCGGACCTGGGCACGGCGCTCAACAGCATGGTCGAGGACCTCTCCGAGCTCGCGTCCGTCGCGGAGCGCGTCGCCGAGGGCGACCTGACGCAGCCGGTCAACGTCCGCTCGGACCGCGACGCGCTGGGCAACGCGTTCGCCGCGATGCTCGCCAACCTCAACGACCTCGTCGGCGAGGTGCACCGCGCCGCGTCGACCATGGCGGACGCATCGCGCGAGATCGCCGCGTCCTCCGACGACGCCGGGCGCACGATGGGCGAGATCACCCGCGCCATCAGCGAGGTCGCCGCTGGGACGGAGGATCAGGTCCGCGTCGTGGAGCGCACGCGCGAGGGCGCCGGCCTGACCGTGACGGCCGCCACCGACAGCGCCCGGTCGGCCTCCGAGGTCGCTGACCTGGCCGGCGAGGCGGCCCAGCTCGCCCAGGGCGGCATCCGGGCGGCCGAGAACGCTTCCGGGGCGATCACCCAGCTCGCGAACTCGTCGGAGAGCATGGGCACCGCCCTGGAGCGCTTCTCCACCAGCTCCCAGACGATCGGCGGCATCGTCGAGCTCATCAGCTCGCTCGCCGACCAGACCAACCTCCTCGCGCTGAACGCGGCGATCGAGGCGGCGCGCGCCGGCGAGCACGGCCGTGGCTTCGCCGTCGTCGCCGACGAGGTCCGCAAGCTCGCCGAGGGCTCCCAGGAGGCGGCGTCGGAGATCGGCACGCTCATCGCCGAGATCCGCGAGCAGACCGCCGCGCTCGCCGAGGCCGTCCAGGCCGGCGTGCGGCAGACCGCCGACGGCGTCGAGACCGTCGAGCGTGCGCGAGAGGCGTTCGTGGCGATCGGCTCGGCCGTCGACGGCCTCACCGGGCGCGTGAGCAGCATCGCCGCGTCGGCAGGCCAGATCGCCGCCGACGCCGAGCGCATGGGCGAGGACATCGGCAACGTCGCCGCGGTCGCGCAGCAGTCCTCGGCCTCCGCCCAGCAGGTCTCCGCGTCCACCGAGCAGAGCTCGGAGGCGTCGCGCGCGATCTCCCAGCGCGCGCAGGACCTCGCCGGCACCGCCGAGGAGCTCGAGCGGGCCGTCGGGCGCTTCACGCTCACCGTCTGAGCACCGCGGGTGCCGGCAGGATCGCCTGCCGGCATCCGGCCCTTCGGGGCAAATCCGACCTCGTTGGTAGGATCTTCCTCGCGATGATCTTCACGACGAAGGCCGAGTACGGAGTCCGGCTCCTCGTGGAGCTGGGCCGGGCGCGGGCCGAGGGCGGCCCGCAGACGCCCGTCTCGCTCAAGGCGATCTCGGAGCGCGACAACCTGCCGCTCGCCTACCTCGAGCGGATCGTGGCGCTGCTGCGCCGCGCGGGACTGGTCGAGAGCACCCGCGGCGCTCACGGCGGCTACCGCCTGGCCCGCGACCCCGAGACCCTGACCATGGACGAGGTGATCATCGCGCTCGAGGGCGTCGTCGCTCCCATGGAGTGCTTCGTCGACGACCACGTCGGCGACGGCCGCGTGCTGTGCTCGCACGGCGCGGACGGCGGTCAAGGCTGTGCCACCCGGCTGCTGTGGACGCGCGTCCACGGCAGCGTCATGCAGGCGCTCGGCGGCACCACGCTGGCCGAGCTGGTCGCCTTCTCCGCGCGCGAGCAGGCGCCCGTCGCGATCGCCTCCCCCTAACCCGGTGACTGAAGAGAATGGCTGAGCTCAAGATCGAGAACCTCCACGTCCAGGCCGAGGACAAGCAGATCCTCAAGGGCCTGGACCTCGTCGTCCGCTCCGGCGAGGTACACGCGCTCATGGGCCCCAACGGCTCGGGCAAGTCCACGCTGGCGAACGCCGTCATGGGCCACCCGAACCTCGAGGTGACCGAGGGCCGCATCCTGTTCGACGGCGAGGACATCACGGAGGCCGATCCGGACGAGCGCGCCCGTGCCGGCCTCTTCATGGCCTTCCAGTACCCGGTCGCCATCCCCGGCGTGACCGTCACGAAGTACCTGCGGATGATCATCAACGCCCACCGCGAGGCGCGCGGGGAGGGCGACATCCCGCTGCGCGAGTTCCGCAAGCTCGTCGAGGAGGCGATGGAGCTCACCCACGTGCCGAAGGACTTCTCGACGCGCTACCTGAACGAGGGCTTCTCGGGCGGCGAGAAGAAGCGGATGGAGATCCTGCAGCTCGCGCTGCAGCGGCCCAGGATCGCGGTGCTCGACGAGACTGACTCGGGCCTGGACATCGACGCGCTCAACGTCGTGGCCAACGGCGTCAACCGGGTCTCGAAGGAGACCGGCCAGGGCACGCTGATCATCACGCACTACCAGCGCATCCTGCATCTCGTGCAGCCCGATCGCGTGTCGATCATGTTCGACGGGCGGATCGTCAAGGAGGGCGGGCCGGAGCTCGTGGAGCGCCTCGAGCGCGAGGGCTACGGGCCCATCCGCGAGGAGGTCTCGGGGGCGGTCGCGTGACGGCCGCCTCCGTGGGCGCGGGGTCACGTGGTCGCCGAACAGCTCGTCGGGTTCCGACCGAGGTCGCCGCTCGCGATCTCCTGGCCGAGTTCCCGACGCTGCAGCGGGAGGGCCTCGTGTACCTCGACGCCGCGGCCACGTCGCAGACGCCGCGCGCCGTGCTCGCGGCGATGGACGACTACTACGGGCACCACCGGGCCAGCGTCCATCGCGGCGTCTATCCGCTGGCGGTCGAGGCGACGGACCTCTTCGAGGGCGCGCGCGACCGCGTCGCAGCGTTCGCCGGCGCCCCGGCGCGCGACACGATCTTCACGAAGAACGCGACGGAGTCGATCAACCTCGTCGCGTACGCCTGGGGGCGCACGAACGTGGGCCCGGGCGACCGCGTCGTGGTCACCGAGATGGAGCACCACTCCAACTTCGTGCCCTGGCACATGCTCGCCCGCGAGCGCGGTGCGACGCTCGAGGTGATCCCGGTCGACGACGAGGGCAGCCTGCGCCGGGAGGTCCTCGACGAGCTGCTGGCCACCGGGACGGTGAAGGTCGTCGCCGTCGCTCACGTCTCCAACGTCCTGGGCACGATCAACCCGGTCGCCGACATCGCCGCTCGCGCATCGGCGGCGGGCGCCATCACGGTGGTGGACGGCGCGCAGGCCGTGCCGCAGATCCCGGTCGACGTCGCCGCGCTCGGCGTCGACTTCTACGCCTGGACGGGCCACAAGGCCTACGGGCCAACCGGCGTCGGCGTGCTGCACGGCCGCCGCGAGCTGCTCGACGCGATGCCGCCCTTCATCGGCGGCGGGCACATGATCTCCAACGTCACCGTCGATGAGATCCGCTGGGCGGACGTGCCGGGCAAGTTCGAGGCGGGAACGTCGAACATCGCGGAGGCGATCGGCCTCGGCGCCGCCGTGGACTTCCTGTCCGAGCTCGGCATGGAGGCGGTGCGCGCGCACGAGCGCGACCTCGCCGGCTACGCGCTGGAGCGCCTCGCCGAGGTGCCCGGGGTCGCGATCAACGGGCCGGCCGACGCGGACGGGCGCGGTGCGCTCGTGTCGTTCACGCTCGACCTCGCGCACCCACACGACGTGGCAGAGATCCTCGGCAGCCGCGGCGTCTGCGTGCGGGCCGGGCACCACTGCGCGCAGCCGCTCATGAAGTGCCTGGGCGTCGGTGCGACGACCCGCGCGTCGTTCGCGGTCCACAACACCCGGGCGGACGTCGACGCGCTGGTGGAGGGCATCGATCGGGTGCGGGAGGTGTTCGCCTAGTGAGTGGCATGGACGCCCTGTACCGCGAGGAGATCCTCGAGCACTACAAGCGGCCCCACAACTGGACCCCACCCCTCCCCGAGCTGGAGGACGCCGACCTCGAGTTCGAGGACACCAACCCCCTGTGTGGCGACGAGCTGATGGTGACGATCAAGGTCGACGAGGAGGATCGCGTCGCGGACGTGCGCTTCTCCGGCCACGGCTGCGCGATCAGCCAGGCGGCGGCGTCGATGGTCTCCGACGAGATCAAGGGGATGCCGGTCCGGGAGCTGCTCGCGCTCGACCGGTCGTTCATCCTCGACCTGCTCGGCATCGAGATCTCGGCGACGCGGATGAAGTGCGCGCTGCTCTCGCTGAAGGTGCTCAAGAGCGCGGGCCTCGGGGCGACGGCCGACTGGGAGCCGGCCACGCCTCCCAGTGAGGCCGAGGCGCGTTAGATCGCTGCTGGCGGCGGCCGCGCTCCTCGCCCCGGCGGCGAGCGCGCAGGCCGCGACGCCCGGCGTGAACGTCGCCGGGCTGCCGGGCCCCGCGGGGCTCGACGAGGCCGCCGCGACGGGCGCGAAGCAGATCCGCGTCTTCGCGCTGCGCGAGCAGTTCCCGGCGCACTACGCCGAGCTTCGCGCGACTGTCGCCGGCGCGCGCGCACGCGGCATAGGCGTCGTGGTCGTCCTCATGGGGCAGGGGAGCGGCTCGGCCACCGACCCGGGCGCGTTCGCCAGGTGGGCGGGCGAGCTCAGCGCGCAGGCGGCGCAGGCGGGCGGGGCGGCGGCCTACGAGGTGTGGAACGAGCCCGACGAGCCGGAGTTCTGGCGGGCGCCCGTCGACGTCGGCCACTACGTGCGGATCCTGGACGCCGCGTACCCGCGCATCAAGGCGGGCGATCCGGGCGCCAAGGTGCTGCTCGGCTCGCTGACGGGCAACAACCATGAGTGGCTGGCGAGCGTGTACGAACGCGGGGCGCGGGGCTCGTTCGACGCTGTCGCGGTGCACACCGACACGGCCTGCCTGATCGCGCCTCCGAGCGCGTTCGTGCGCGAGCGGGGCAGGGTCTCGCGCTGGTCGTTCCTCGGCTTCAGGACCGTCCGCGACGTCATGGTCGCCAACGGCGACGCGGCGAAGCCGATCTGGATGACCGAGCTCGGATGGTCGACGGCGACCACGCCGTGCGCGCGCGGCGCCTGGGCCGGGCGCAAGCCGGCGGGCGTGAGCGAGGCCGAGCAGGCGGCGAACCTGACCGAGGCGTATCGCTGCCTCGCGAACTACCCCTACGTTGAGAGCGGGCTGTGGTTCACGCTCGACGACACCAGCGGCCGCGGCCCCGAGCTCGACAACTACGGGCTGCGCCGCGAGAACGGCTCGCACAAGCCCGCCTGGGACGCGTTCGCAGCGGTCGCGAGCCAGGGCGTCGCGCCGGGAGCGTGCGGCGACTTCGGCGGCCCGGTGGTGACCCTGCAGAGTCCCGCCACACCGACCCGCTTCGTCGGAGCGCTCAGCCTCAGCGCCGTCGCGACCGATCCGTCCGGCGTCACGCGGATCAGCTTCCGCATCGACGGCAGGACGATCCGCAACTACACGGGCGACGACGTCGCCTCCGGCCGGCCGGTCACGCTCGAGTGGCAGGGAGCCAAGCGCCTGGCGCTCGGCGGTCACACGCTGAGCGTCGTGGCGCTCGACCGCAACCGGAACGTGAGCAGCGCGAGGGTGCGGATCACCCGCGTCAGCCGGCTGCCGGCGACGCTGCCCACGACCGTGCGGCTCGGCGCCGTGTCGGTCACGGCGGGGCGGGTGGCGACGGTCGCCGGCCGGGTCGTCAAGACCGCCGCTCCCGGGCTGTCCGGCGTCGTGCGCGTCCAGTGGCAACGGCTGCGCGGCCGCCGCTGGAGGACCGGGCACAAGACGCTCGCACGGGCCGACCGGCCGTTCCGGGTACGGCAGCCGCTCGCGCGGCCGGGGACGTGGAGGGTGCGCGCGACCTACGTCGGCAGGGCGCCGTATCGCTCCTCGTCCGCCGTGGCGGCCGTGCCTTCGCTCTGAGCGGGGAGTGCCTCGAGCACGCTGAGCCCCGCGGGCGAGCGGGTCGGCAGCACGCGCTCCAGGCTGAGGTCGGCCTCCGCCAGCAGCCGGCGGTACTCCGCCTCCGTGCGCTCGCGCGCGTCGGAGAACAGCATGAGCATGTTGACGTCCATCCGGACGGCCAGCGGCTGGTCCACGGCCCGCTCGGGCAGCAGCGCCTCGACGACCAGCAGCCGGCTCCCGGGCTCCATCGCCTCGCGCACGCGGGCGAGGATGCGGATCGCGTCCGCGTCGTCCCAGTCGTGGATGACGCGCGAGAGCACGTAGCAGTCAGCGCCCTCGGGGACGGACTGGAAGAAGTCCCCAGCGACGAGCTCGCAGCGATCCAGCCGCGCGACGTCGGCGACGACGCCGGGCCGGTCGAACAGCACCCCGCTGAGGTTGGGCGCCGAGTCGAGGATCGCCGCCAGGAGGATCCCGCTGCCGCCGCCCACGTCGACGAGGCGCGTGATCGCGCCGAAGTCGTAGGCCGCGACGACGTCGGCCGCCTCCTGCGCCGAGCGCCCGGCCATCGATCCTTGGAACGCGGCCTCGCGCTCGGGATGATGGCCGAGGTGCTCGAAGAACGGCTCGCCGTGGGCGAGCTCGTATGGGACGCCCTCGCCCCGGACCGCCGGCAGGAACCGCTCGGCGGAGCGGTAGTACAGCTCGCCCCGCGCGAGCACGGCTCCGCGCAGGGACCCGGGGACGTCGGTGCGCAGCCGCTCGCCCATCGGCGCGAGCGCGAAGCGCCCGTCGTCGAGCTCCTCGAGGACCTCCTCGATGGCGAGGTTGCGCAGAACGCGGTGCAGCGCGCGGGGATCGGCGTCGACCGCCTCTGCGATCTCGGCGCTGGTCAGGGGGCCGTCAGCGAGCACGTCGGCGACGCCGAGGCGGGCGGCCACCGCGAGCAGCTGGGTCACCAGATAGCCGTCCATCAGGCGGGCTAGCCGCCACGTTGCATCCATGCACGGGAGCCTCGCCGCCGGCGGGCGGCGGGGCAACGGGGATACCCGTACTCTTGCCCGCCCGCCCGGGCGGGGCTACGCGGCCTGCGGCTCGTCGCGATCGTCGAGCTCGCGCGGCCCCGACGCCGGCGCGTCCGGCCTGCGCACGCGGCTGTAGAGCCAGGCCTCGAGCTCGTCGGCGGGCAGCGGCTGCGACAGCGCGAAGCCCTGCGCCGCGTCGCAGCCGAGCGCCGCGAGGCGGTGCCAGTCGGCCGGGGACTCAAGGCCCTCGGCGACGACGCTGAGGTCGAGGCTGTGGCCGAGGTCGATCGCCGAGCGGGTGATCTGCAGGTCGCGGTCGTCGGCCTGGATGCCGGAGATGAACGCGCGGTCGATCTTCAGCTCGTCGAAGGGCAGGTCGCGCAGGCGACCGAGCGAGGACAGGCCGCTGCCGAAGTCGTCGAGCGAGATGCGCACCCCGATGGCGGCGAGGCGGCGCAGCGCGACCGCAGCCTCCTCGGAGTCCTCGAGCACGGCGCGCTCGGTGACCTCCAGCTCGAGCGAGCGGGCCGGGACCCGGTGCTCGGAGAGCAGGCGGCCGACGAGGTCGGCGAAGCCGTCGTCGAGGAGGTCGCGGGCGGACACGTTGACGGAGAGGTCCATCGCGATGCCCTCCGCACGCCAGAGCGCGGACTGCTCGAGCGCCTGGGCGAGCACCGTCGCCGTGATGCGGGTGATGAGGTGCGTGGGCTCGGCCATCGGGATGAAGGCCTCGGGGGCGAGCAGGCCCTCCCGCGGGTGCTGCCAGCGCACGAGCGCCTCGACGCCGATCACGTCGCCGCGCTGCAGGTCGAGCTTGGGCTGGTAGTGGACGACGAGCTCGCCGGCGTCCAGCGCCCGGCCGAGCTCGGCGAGCCGGCGCAGGCGGCGCGGGCTCGCGTCACCCGCATGCGTGCGGGCGAAGCCGTGCGGTCGGCCCTGTGCCTTGGCGCCGTGCAGCGCGGCGTCGGCGCGGCGCAGGAGCGTCCCGGCGTCGCGGCCGTCGGCGGGGCACAGCGCGATGCCGGCGGTGGCCTCGACGTAGACGGGGGCGTCGTCGCCGAGCGTGAGCTGCTCGTGCAGCGCCTGGCGCATGCGGCTGGCGAGCGCCGCGGCCTCGTCGCGGCCGGCGACGGCGGGGGCGAGGACGGCGAACGTGTCGCCGCCCAGGTGGGCAAGCGTGTCGAGCGCGCCGACGGCGCCGGCGAAGCGCTCGGCGACCTGCACGAGCACGCGGTCGCCGAGGTCGTGCCCGAGCACCTGGTTGACCTCGTGGAAGCGGTCCAGGTCGAGCAGGACGAGGGCGAAGCGGCCGCGATCGACGGCGCCGTCGAGCTCCTCGCGCAGGGCGTGGCGGTTGGCAAGGCCCGTCAGGCGGTCGTGGCGCTCCAGGTGGCGGCCGGCCGCGAGCTGCGCGTGCAGCGCGCTGACCTCGGCGATGACGCCGCGCAGCGCGACGGGCCGCCCGCGGCGATCGCGCTCGATCGACACGCGCTCGTACACCTCGATGTCCTCGCCCTCGGCGTCGACCATGCGGTACTGCAGGTCGATCCCCACGGCGTCGAGGTCGGCGACCGCCTCCTCGAGCTCCTCGACGACGCGCTCGCGGTCCTCGTGATGCAGGACGGCGACCCAGAAGTCAGGATCGTCGAGCCAGTCCTCGGGGCGGTAGCCCAGGAGCTCCTCGCTGTAGGGGCTGACGTAGTGCAGCGTCCGGTCGCCGTACGCGGCCCACGTGATCGCCGGGATCTCGTCGAGAATGGTCTCGGGGCCCGGTGCGTCGTCGTCGATGTCCCAGTGGGAGTAGCTCACCCGGGGTGGGTCGGAGGCCCCGGAGCGATCCTTGACGCAGCTCGCCGAGCCCTCGGCAGGTGATCGAGGCCGGCCCGGATAAGGTTCCCCGCCCGCGGGTGGATACAATGCCGAGTGCAGGGATCGGATATGCCCGCCGTCATTGACATCTGCCCCCTCTCAGAGCTCCCGCCCGGCGGCCGTCGCCTGGTCGAGTGGGAGGACCTCGAGATCGGCGTGTTCAACTGCGCCGGCGAGGTCCTCGCGATCGAGGACCGCTGTTCGCACGACAACGGATCGCTGGCGGACGGCGAGCTGGACCAGGACGACTGCCGGGTCGAGTGCCCGCGGCACGGGTCCTGGTTCGACCTGCGCACGGGCGAGCCGCAGAACCTCCCCGCGTACGTTTCCGTCGACACATTCCCCGTCCGCGTCGAGGGCGGCCTGATCAAGCTGGAGGTGGAGTAGCACCATGGCCACTCCCGAGACCATCGCCGAGCAGCAGGCGCTGCAGGGCATCAACGCGGACTACACGGAGCGCTACGGCTTCCACGACGCCGAGAACTACCTGTACAAGGCGCCGAAGGGGCTCACGCGCGAGCTCGTCGAGAAGATCTCCGAGTTCAAGAACGAGCCGGAGTGGATGCGCGAGTTCCGCCTCAAGGCGCTCGAGCACTTCCTCGCCCGCCCCATGCCGACCTGGGGCTCGCCGCACCTCGCCGAGGTCGACTTCGACGACATCCACTACTTCGTCCGCGCGTCCGAGCGGGCCGAGCGCTCGTGGGACGACGTCCCCGAGGACGTGAAGAAGACCTTCGACCGCCTGGGCATTCCCGAGGCGGAGCGCAAGTTCCTCGCCGGCGTCGGCGCCCAGTACGAGTCCGAGGTCGTCTACCACCAGGTCCGCGAGGACCTCGAGAAGCAGGGCGTCATGTTCCTGGACATGGACTCGGGGCTCCGCGAGCACGAGGACATCGTCCGCGAGCACTTCGCGTCGATCATCCCGCCGAACGACAACAAGCTCGCCGCGCTCAACAGCGCCGTGTGGTCGGGCGGCTCGTTCGTCTACGTCCCGCCGGGCGTGAAGGTCGAGATGCCGCTGCAGGCCTACTTCCGCATCAACACGGAGAACATGGGCCAGTTCGAGCGAACGCTCATCATCGCCGACGAGGGCTCCTACGTGCACTACGTCGAGGGCTGCACGGCGCCGACGTACTCGTCGAGCTCGCTGCACTCGGCGGTGGTGGAGCTCATCGCCAAGCCCGGCGCCCGCATCCGCTACACGACCGTGCAGAACTGGTCCAACAACGTCTTCAACCTCGTGACGAAGCGGGCCGTCGCGGAGCGCGACGCCACGGTGGAGTGGGTCGACTGCAACCTGGGCTCCAAGCTCACGATGAAGTACCCGTCGGTCTACCTGACCGGCGAGCGCGCCCACGGCGAGATCCTGTCGATCGCGTTCGCCGGCCACGGCCAGCACCAGGACGCCGGCGGCAAGATCATCCACGCCGCGCCGAACACGACGTCGAACATCTTCGCCAAGTCGATCTCCAAGGACGGCGGGCGCTCCTCCTACCGCGGCCTGCTCGAGGTCGCCAAGGGGGCGACGGGCTCGAAGTCCAAGGTCGTCTGTGACGCCCTGCTGCTCGACGAGGACTCCCGGTCGGACACATACCCGACGATCCGCATCGGCGAGGACGACGTGAACGTCGGCCACGAGGCGAGTGTCACGAAGGTCGGCGAGGAGCAGCTCTTCTACCTGCAGGCGCACGGCCTGCCGGAGGAGGAGGCGTCCAAGCTCATCGTCAACGGCTTCATCGAGCCGATCGTCAAGGAGCTGCCGATGGAGTACGCGGTCGAGATGAACCGCCTCATCGAGCTCCAGATGGAGGGCTCCATTGGCTAGCGCGGTGCAGCAGACGGACTGGCGCGACCTCCCGCTGCCCTCCTTCAAGGGGCAGGCGGGATGGGAGTTCACCGAGCTGCGCAAGTTCGATCTCGCGTCATTCCCGCGGCCGGGCGGCGGCGATCTCGAGGTGCAGGCGGAGCCGGTCTTCTCGCCGGTCGGCCTCGAGCTGCGCCAGGTCGACGCCGCGTGGAGCCACGTCCCGGTGGCGCCCGACAGCCCGCTCATCATGCCCCTCTCCCAGGCGCTGGAGGAGCACGGCGAGCTCGTCGACAAGCACCTCGGAACCGTCGTCACCGCGACCGACGATGCGTTCGTCGCGCGCAACGCTGCGGAGTGGGAGGGCGGGGCGTTCGTCTACGTCCCCCGCAACACGCGGCTGGACGCGCCGGTGCTGCTCACCGCCGTCCAGGCGCAGCAGGGCACGGCGCTGAGCTGGCGCGTGCTCGTCGTGCTCGAGGAGGGCGCCGAGGCGGAGGTGTGGGAGCAGGAGCTCTCGACCACGGACGGCTTGGTCAACACCGTCGTCGAGCTCGTCGTGGGGCAGAACGCGAACCTGCGCTTCGTCTCCGCCCAGGGGCTGGACGAGAGGTCGTGGGTGTTCGGGGCGCAGCGCGCCCGGGTGGCTCGCGACGCCGAGCTCGACTGGGTCACGCTCGGCTTCGGCGCCTCGCGCGGGAAGGTCTTCCAGAACACGATCCTCGACGGCGAGGGAGCGCGCGGGAAGGTCACCGGCGCCTACGCCGTGCGCGACCGCCAGCACCTCGACTTCGACACCACCCAGGAGCACGCGGCGGCGAACACCACGTCAGATCTCGCGTTCCGCGGCATCCTCGCCGATCGCTCGAGCGCGGTCTGGCGGGGCATGATCAAGGTCGATCCGGGCGCCCAGCAGACCGACGCGTTCCAGGAGTCGCGCAACCTGCTCGTCTCCAAGAAGGCGCACGCGGACGCGATCCCGGGCCTCGAGATCCTCGCCAACGACGTGCGCTGCACCCACGCCGCGGCGATCGCGCAGATCGATCCCGAGCAGGTGTACTACCTGCGCGCGCGCGGGCTGCGCCGGGAGGTCGCGCAGCGCCTCGTGATCGAGGGATTCATGGCCGAGCTCGTCGAGCGCTTCGAGGAGGGCGATGTCCGCGACGCTCTCGCCGCGGCGCTGGAGCGGCGGCTCGAGGCGATCCTGGACTGAGCGCGTCCGGCTGCCGCGGTGGGCGGCGCCCGCGGGCGTGGCCGCCGTCGTGGCGGTCCACCCGGTCCTCAGCCGGCTGGACCCCGAGCGCGACTTCCTCGCCTTCGGCCTGTTCGACTGGATCGGGCACCTCGCGACCGGCGCGGTGCTCGTCGCGGCGCTGCGTCCGTCGCGACGGATGGCGGCCGGGATCCTGCTCGGATCGGTGCTCATCGACCTGGACCACATCCCGGCCCAGCTGGGCACCGACGTCCTCACCGCCGGCGCGCCGCGGCCGTACACGCACAGCCTCATCTCGCTGGGCGTCGTGCTCGCGGCGGCACGGCTTCGCCGCTCCGAGGCGCTGCTCGGAGCGGCGATTGGCCTTGCCGGTCACCTGGCGCGCGACCTCGGCGGCGGCGACGTCATGTTGTTCTGGCCGGTGTCGTGGGCGGATCAGTCCATGACGTTCAGCGTCTACGTCGGCCTGCTCGCCGTCACAGCTGCGCAAGTAGCAGCCACACCGACAGCACGCCGAACACCGCGGCGATGACCCACATCAGGCCCAGCCGCAGCCCGCGCACGCGCAGCGACGGCGGCAGCCCGCGCCGGTTCAGCCGGATGAGCAGCACCGAGTAGAGGAACATCACGACGCCGTTGAGCGACGACGCGACGACCAGCAGCGCCAGCGGCTGGTCGAACCCGCTCAGCAGGACGACGGTGCCGAGCGCAACCTCGCCCCAGACGAACAGGAAGTAGAGCTTGCTCTCCGTCCACTTCTTGCTCTCGCGGCCGTGGATCGTCTTGATGACGTCGGCGGACACGCGCCCGACGTAGTCGAGGATCCCGAGCGAGCCGGCGAACAGCGCGGTGGCGCCGATCGCCCAGAACACCGTCCCGAACCAGGGACCGACGATGTCCTTCAGCGCGTTGCCCTCGCCCTCGACGAAGTCGAGCTGCTCGCCGAGGTCGCGTCCGTTCACGGTCGAGTAGGCCAGCAGCGAGAACACCAGGATGGTGATCAGCCCGGTGCAGAAGAAGAAGAAGAACTGCTCCTTCTTGGCGACCCTCCACCAACCCCAGAAGCGCCGCACGTTCTCGGAGTCCTGGCGGACCATGTAGCCGGTGGACGGCTCCGCCTGGTCCTCGCCGGTGATCGGGGAGACGATGTGCGGCACGTGCGCGCCCATCCCGAAGCCCTTGTCGCGGATCCAGTTGGACTGGCACAGGTTGTTCACGCCGCCCGCGCCCGCGAAGGCAAGCGCGCCGAGGATGACCGCGACCTCGATGCCCGACGGCCAGCCGGCGTCCGTCACCGCTGTCGGCACGTCGCCGTAGGCCGAGCCGCTGACGCCGGCCACGAGCGCGATGACGAGGAACACGAGGACGACGGCGACCTTCGCGAACTCGATGCGCTCCATCGTCCTGTAGACGACCGGCGACAGCGTCAGGGCAGCGCCCATGACGACGAGCATGAGGATGGCGATGAGCGTCGGGTCACCGCCCCCGAAGAGGTACGTCGTGATGGTGGCGGAGCTCGTCGCCCAGCCGGGCCAGAAGTTGGGGATCACCGCGCAGGCGATGAACACCAGTCCCCATGGCTTCCACGATCGAGAGAAGCCCACGATCGCGGTCTCGCCGGTCGCCAGCGTGTAGCGCTCGATCTCCATGTTGAGGATGAGCTGCATGAAGATGCCGGCGGCGGCGGCCCACAGGAAGATGAGCCCGACCTGCGAGGTGATGTACGGCCAGATGATGTACTCGCCGGAGGAGATCCCGACTCCGACGAGGACGACGCTCGGCCCCACCACCTTCCAGAAGCTCGGCGGCGACGGGATGTCGCGGTACTCCAGCGGCGGGAGGTGCTTGCTCGCCCCTTCCGGCGCATAGGCTCGTTCGCGCGGCGCGGCCGGCTGCGTGGCAGCGGGCGGCCGGGCCACGCGGTCACGTGTGGCCATGCTCGTCTCCTCTCCCGAAGGAAACCCTGGCGGCGTGCGCTACCCGGGTGCTGGCGGGCGATAACGCAAGCGGGCGCCTACGCTGGGGTCCTCGTGGATCCGCACATCGCCGAGACCGCAGGTCGCATCGCCGCGCGCGCACCGCGCGAGCTCGAGGCGCTCGTCGGTGTGTCGTCGCCCTCGGGCGACCTGGCCGGTGCTGAGGAGGCGACCTCGATCGCGGCGGCGCTGGCGCCCGACGAGGCGGTCGTCGAGCGCGTCCCCTGCTCCTCGGCGGGTCACGCCGACGACCTGGTGCTCCGTGTGGAGGGCACCGGCACGCGGAGGATCGTGCTCGTCGGGCATCTGGACACCGTCATCGCGCACGACCAGCACCGCGCGCTCCAGCGCGACGGCGACAAGCTGCTGGGCTCGGGAGCCGTCGACATGAAGGGCGGCGTCGTGCTCGCCCTCGGCGTGCTGCGGGCGCTCGCGGCGGCCGAGCGTCGCTCGTCGTTCGCCGAGGCCGCGCTCCTGCTCGTGCACGACGAGGAGTGGCGCATCGGCCGCTTCCGCCACGTCGAGCGCTTCGCGGGCTTCGACGTCTGCCTGTGCTTCGAGGCCGGGCAGCTCACCGCCGACGGCGGCGACGCCGTCATCGTCAAGCGCAAGGCCGCCGGCACGCTGCGCGTCCTCGGCCATGGGCGCTCGGCGCACTCGGGCTCCTCGCCGGACCTCGGCCGCAACGCGCTGCTGGCGCTTGCCGCCGCGGCCCAGGCGGTCTCCGAGCGCCACGACCCCCGCGGCGCGCTGCGCCTCACCGCCGTCCCGACCATCCTGCGCTCGGGCGATGCGTTCAACGTCGTGCCCAGCACGGGCGAGCTGTTCTGCGACCTGCGCGCCGACGACGCGGGCGCGTTCGACGCCGTCCTCGAGGCGGTCCCTCCCGAGGTGGAGGGCGTCACGCTCGAGTCCGCCCTGCTGCGGCTGTGGCCGGGCATGGACGCCAGGGAGAACAGCGCGGAGCTCCTCGCCGCTGCGAGCGAGCGCCTCGGCCGGCCGGTCACGGGGATGGACCGGGGCGGGGCAAGCGACGCGAGCCACTTCGCCGCCGCGATCCCCCTCACCGTCGACGGGCTCGGGCCTCGCGGCGGCGGCGCGCACGCCCCCAACGAGTTCGTGCTGGAGAGCTCGCTGCGCACCCGTGCCGAGGTCGCGCTGGCGATCGTCGACGCCGCCCTGAACGACTGAGCGGCGACGCGCCAGATCGCTCGAACGACGGGCCGTTGCACCGCATCGATGGGCGTGCTCGTGCGCTAGCTTCGGCGACGACGTACCAACCAGCCGAATCCTCGCCTGTTCCCGGGCGAGGAGCGGGGGAACCATTGGCCGTTTCGGCGGCCGGGGGCGAATCGCCGGTGATCTCCGGTGTAGCGCTGCTCTTTCAGCGCGAGCCCGTCAGCTAACCCCGTAGGCGCCCGAAAGAGCAAAGGACCCGCCCCCTGTGCGCATGACGCTGGCCCGAGCCTCCGTGCTCATGACCATGACCGCGACCACCACAGCCCTCCTTCCCGCCGCCGCCGAGGCGCGGCTCGGGGACCGGGCCCCATTGCGAGCCGGGATGCGCGGCCAGGACATCCGCGTGCTGCAGGACTATCTGACGAGGGCCGGCTACGAGACCGACGTCGACGGCGCCTTCGGCCGCGCGACGCGCACGTCCGTCCGCCGCTTCGAGCGGGCCCGGGGCGAGCGGCCGGACGGAATCCTGACGGCGGAGGAGATCGCCGCGCTCCGGCAGGCCGTCGAGGGCGCCGGGACACCGGCGGCGCCGAGGGCGGCGGAGACGACGCCGCCGACCGAGGAGGCGACGATCGGCCCGGACGGAAGGGCCATCGCTCCGGCGAGCGCGCCGCCGCAGGTCCAGCAGATCATCGCCGCGGCCAACGAGATCGAGGGGATGCCGTACAAGTACGGCGGCGGGCACGGCAAGTGGGAAGACACCGGCTACGACTGCTCGGGCTCGGTCTCCTACGCGCTCCACGGCGCCGGACTGCTCGACGAGGCGCTGCCGTCCGGCTCCTTCGAGTCCTGGGGCGAGCCGGGCGAGGGGACGTGGGTGACGATCTACGCCAACGGCGGCCACATGTACATGGTGGTCGCAGGGCTGCGCTTCGACACCAGCGCCCGCCGCCAGATCGGCGGCCGCTGGACGACCGCCTCGCGGACGTCGAGCGGCTACGCGGTCCGCCACCCGGAGGGGCTGTAGGCCTCCGTGCGTCGCGCCATCGCCTTCGCGGCGCTCGCCGTCGGCCTGCAGGCCGCCCCGGCCGGCGCCCAAACGCATGAGCTCTGCGCCCAGGCGCAGCCGGTCGTGCAATGCCAGCCCGGCAACAACCGGCAGACGCCCGGCGGAGGCGGCAAGGCCAGTCACGAGGGCTGGCCGCCGATCAGCGGCGTCTTCTGGAAGGTGCTGCAAGGCAATCACGTCTTCGCGGGCGGGCCGCAGAACGACGAGCTGCTCGGCCACCACGGCAACGACGTCATCCGTGGTGGCGGCGGCAACGACGTGATCTGGGGCGACTGGGAGGCCGCCGGCAACACGGAGGCGCAGCGCGATCGCCTGTACGGCGGCGCCGGCGACGACTGGATCTACTCCAGTCACGGGCGCAACACCATCCGCGCGGGTGGTGGCAACGACGTCGTTTGGGCGTTCTATGGGAGGGGCACCGTCGACTGCGGCCCCGGGAACGACGTCATTCGCATCCGCCACAGCAACCAGTACCGCTTCCGCAACTGCGAGCGAGTGATGAGATGAGGTACGCGCTCGTCGCCTGCCTCGTCACCGCCGCGCTGGTGGTGAGCGGGGACGCGGCGCGGGCGCACACCGTCCCCGATCCCTGCGCCCTCGTCCAGCCGGGCGCGCAGTGCGGGCCCGGCAACGGTCGCCAGTCGCCCGGAGGCGGCGACAAGGTGAGCCACGCCGGCTGGCCCGCGATCACCGGCGTCCTGTGGAAGGTCCTGGACGGCAGCCACACGCTGTACGGCGGGGCGCTCAGCGACGAGCTGCTCGGGCACCACGGCAACGACGTGATCCACGGCGGCGATGGCGCGGACGTGCTGTGGGGGGACTGGGACCCGGTCGGGAACACGAGGCGCCAGCGCGACGTCCTCGCCGGCGAGGGCGGCAACGACTTCATCTACTCGAGCCACGGCCGCAACCGGATCACCGGCGGGCGCGGCAACGACTACATCTGGGCCTACTACGGCCGGGGCACGATCAACTGCGGCCCCGGCTACGACACGGTGCGCGTCCGCCTGGTCAACCACTACCGCCTGCGCCACTGCGAGCGCGTGCGTCACTTCTGCGCCCACGGCGCCAGGCCGGGCGGCGGCTGCCGCAGACCCGGCGAGCGAGCGCTGCGGCGGCGCTAGCTTTCTGCGGATGTCCCCGCGTCCGCGTCGCCCGCTCACCCCCGACGAAGAGCTCATCGCCGCCGAGGAGACGGCGGTCCGCAGCCTCGTCAGCGACGCGGATCGCGTCGAGCGCATGCGCGCCGAGATCGAGATGGGCTTCGCGAAGATGAGCCACCTCGGCGCGGCGGTCTCGGTGTTCGGATCGGCCCGGACAGCGCCGGGCAGCGCCGAGCACGACCTGGGCATCGAGCTCGGTCGCAGGCTCGGCGAGGCGGGGTTCGCGGTGATCACCGGAGGCGGGCCGGGCGCCATGGAGGCCGCGAACCGCGGTGCGCGCGCCGCCGGCGTCCCCAGCGTCGGCCTCACGATCGACCTGCCGTTCGAGCAGGGCGTCAACGAATGGGTCGATCACCGCGTCGACTTCCACTACTTCTTCACGCGCAAGATCATGTTCGTCCGCTACGCGAGCGCGTTCGTCGTGCTGCCGGGCGGGTTCGGGACGATGGACGAGCTGTTCGAGGCGGCCACGCTCATCCAGACGCGCAAGATCCGTCACTTCCCGATCGTGCTCGTGGGGACCGACTACTGGTCCGGGCTCCTCACGTGGCTGCGCGAGCGGATGCTCGCCGGCGGGAAGGTCGGCCGGCGCGACCTCGATCTCTTCGACCTCACCGACGACCTCGACCACGTGGTGGCGGCCGTCTCGGAGGCCGCGCACCAGCAGGGGATCCCGCTCGACAGCCAGTGATCGCCGCCCACCCGGAGGGGTGGGATCGGGTGTGCGGGCCGCACCGCAGGGTGGGTGCTGGCACGCGGGCGGGTCGGGTGATCGCTCTGAGGCCGCATGCCCGGCCGCCGCGGAGACTCGCCGTTCAGGCACATCCATCCCCAAGGCGAGGAGACCCCCCATGCGCCGAGCCAAGCTGCGCGCCCTCATCGAGCAGGGCCGCGTCACCAACGCGCCGTTCCGCGTCCGCGGCATCAGCTACCGGCTGACGGTCCGCGACCTGCGGGCGCGCGCTCAGTAGGCAGCCGCGGCCGCGACGGCCAGCGCGTCGGCGCGCTCGTTGAGCGCTGTGCCGACGTGGCCGCGGACCCAGTGCCAGCGCACGGCGACGTGCCGGGCGACCTCGGCTTCGAGCGCGAGCCAGATGTCGCGGTTCTTGACCGGCTGGCCGGCCGCCGTGCGCCAGCCCTTGCGGCGCCAGGCGGCGATCCACGACGTCATCCCGTCGTGCAGGTAGCGCGAGTCGGTGACGACGCACGCGCGTGACCCGTCCGGCAGTGCGCGCAGCCCCTCCAGGGCCGCCGTCATCTCCATGATGTTGTTCGTGGTGTGAGGCAGGCCGCCGGAGAGCTCGCGCATGTCGGCGCCGACGATGAGCGCGGCCCAGCCGCCAGGGCCCGGGTTGCGCCTGCACGCGCCGTCGGTCCAGACGAGCAACTCGCCGTCGCCCGCGACGGGCATGTCACCAGGAGCCATGGCGGCGCACCCTAGTCGCCCGGGAAGACGGTTCGTGGTGGGAGACGGTCGCGGATCGTCGAGTAGTCCGCATTCCCGGCACAATGCTCCGGGATGCAGGGGACCCGCATCCTCGTGGTGGACGACGATGCCGACGTGCGGGGGCTGGTGCGGGAGCTGCTCGAGCGAGCGGGCGCGTTGGTGCGCGAGGCGACCGACGGCCGCCAGGCGCTCCGGCTGCTCTTCGACGCGCGCCCGGACGTCATCGTCCTCGACGTCACCATGCCCGGCCTCGACGGCTGGCAGACGCTCGAGCGCATCCGCGACCTGACCGAGGTCCCGGTCCTCATGCTCACCGCGCACGACACGGAGATGGAGAAGGTGCGCGGGCTGCAGACCGGCGCCGACGACTACGTCACCAAGCCCTTCGGCCGCCAGGAGCTGCTGGCGCGCGTGAGCGCGCTGCTGCGCCGCTCCGCCGCCAGCGCAGCCGCCGCGCGCGACGTCGACCGCGAGGCGTACGTCGACGGGCCGCTGACCGTCGACGTCGCGGGCGCCGACGTCCGGGTCGGCGAGCACCCGATGCAGCTCACGCCGCTCGAGTTCCGGCTGCTGCTCACGTTCCTGCGCAATTCCGGCCAGGTGCTGAGCCGCGAGCAGCTGCTCGAGCTGGTCTGGGGAGACAGCGAGGCCGTCAACCCCAGCCAGGTGAAGGTGACGGTCAGCTACCTGCGCAACAAGCTGAAGGCGGCCGGGGTCTCGCCGATCGGCACCGTCCGCGGGTTCGGGTACCGCTGGGAGTCGCTCGAGTAGGTGGATATCCCGAGGCTATACTTCGGTCGGTGGCCAAGGTCCTGCTCTCGCTTCCGGACGACCTGCTCGAGCGCGTAGATCGCGAAGTGCAGCGCCGTCGCACCAGCCGGAGCGCCTTCCTCCAGGAGGCGGCGCGGAGAGAGCTCGGATGGCCGGAACCGGAGGTCGTCGACGCGGCGGTGCAGAGAGCACGAGACGCCCTTCGGGCGTCGCAGCCCGTCGATGCCTCCGCGGCCATCCGAAGCGACCGTGACCAGCGCGATGCCCGCGATAGACGTCGTTAGCGACGCGAACATCGCTCTGAAGTGGTTCCTTGACGCGGATGACGAGGAGGAGACGCAGTCCGCGCGTCAACTGCTGCAACTGCATCGGGATCGCCACGTGCTTCTCCACGTGCTGGATCTGACGTTCTACGAGGTCGGAAACGCGCTGCTTCGCGGGCGAGCGAGGGCCTCGGCGGACCAGACCGCGGCCGTGACGAGCGCATTACGCGAGATCTGCGTGATCATCTCGCCGACCGCCGACGAGCTCGCGAAGGCATGCCTGCTCGCGGCCGAGAACGAGCTGACGCTGTATGACGCGGCATACGCGGCGGTTGCTATCGAGCGGCAGTTCCGGCTCGTCACCCTCGATCGCGCCTTGCTCTCGGCGGGCCTCGGTGTCACGCCCGGTGGCCTGGTGCGCGACCTTCCGTGAGCGCGTCACAGGGGTAGCGATACCCGCATCGTCGTGCCCGCGCCCGGAGTGCTGAGCACCCCGATCTCACCCCCGTGCCCCTCGACGATCGCCTTGACGACCGTGAGCCCGAGGCCCGCCCCGGGCGCGGCTCGCTCGGAGGCGTTGGACGCCCGCGCGAAGCGCTCGAACACGCGCTCCTGCTCCTCGACCGGGATCCCCGGCCCATCGTCTGCGACCTCGACGATCGCCGACTCGCCGCGCTCGGACACGGTCACCTGGATGTGCCCGCTGGGAGCCGCGAACTTGACGGCGTTGGCGATGAGGTTGTCGAGCACCTGCCGGCAGCGGTCGCGGTCTCCGATGAACGGGCGCACCGGCTCCGCGTCGAGCAGCAGCGTCGCGCCCTGGCGCTCGGCCTCCGGCCGCGCGGCCTCGACGGCGTCGGACGCGATCCCACCCAGGTCCACCTCGCCGCGCGCGAGCTCCATCCGTCCCGCCTCGGCCTGGGCGACGAACAGCAGGTCGCCGACGAGGCGCAGGAGCCGCCGCGCGTTGCGCTCGACGACCTCCAGGAAGCGACGGACGTCCGGCGACAGCTCGTCGGCGCCGTCCAGGACGAGGTCGACGTAGCCGACCACCGACGTCAGCGGCGTGCGCAGCTCGTGGGAGACGAGCGCGAGCACCTCGTCCTTCAACCGCTCGGAGTCGCGCTCGGCGGTCACGTCGCGCAACACGACGATCCGGCCGGCCGCGTCGTCGCCGTCCTCCAACGGCGCGCTCCAGCGGGCGAGCAGCCGGCGCGTGCCCGGCGGCACCAGCTCGTCGTGATGCTCGACGGTGGGATCGGCCGGCGTCCCGAGCACGTCCACGCCCTGAGCCAGCAGCTCGCGCATCGGCTCGTTCTGCACGAGCACCGCGCCGTCGGGACCGACGAGGGCGATGGCGTCGGGCGTCGCATCGAGCACGGCGCGTCCGACGCGAGCCTCCAGCTCGACGCCCTCGCGCACCTGCACGTGCGCCAGCGCGACGCCCGCGGCGTCCGCGACGCCCGCCAGCGCCTCCACGCGCGCAGCGTCGGGCGAGGCGAGGCAGCCCAGCGCGGCGACGCCGACGGCAGCGGCGCCCACGCGCAGGGGCACATGGACCTCGAAGACCACGCGGACCGGCCCGGCCAGGCCGACGATCTCGAGGCCCTCGGGGGGATGCGCGGCGGTCACCGTGCGCGCCTCCGCCAGAGCTCGTCCCGAGAGCCCGACCCCCGGGGACACCGACCCCGGCACGGCGTCGACCGCAAGGCCACGCACCGCGAGCAGCTCCAGCGGCCCGCCGTCGGAGCGCGCCGCCCAGAGCGCTCCCGCGTCCGCCCCGATCGCGTCGGCGAGCTCGCCGAGGGCGGCTGCGGCGAGCGCCTCGACGCCGCCCGCTGCACCCAAGCGCGCGATCGTTGTTGCGGGGTAGTGTCCGCTCATGAGCGACGTGAACCTCGCGGGCATCATGACCGCCTCAGCGCGGCGCCGCCCTGACCACGTGGCGGTGAAGCTGGACGACGCCGAGCTCACCTACGGCCTCGTCGACGAGGGCAGCGCGCGGGTCGCCGGGGTCCTGCGCGAGCGAGGCATCCAGCCCGGCGACCGGGTGGGGGTGATGCTGCCGAACGTCCCCTACTTCCCGGTGCTCTACTTCGGCATCCTCCGCGCCGGCGCGGTGGTGGTGCCGATGAACGTCCTGCTCAAGGCCCGCGAGATCGCCTACTACCTCGGCGACTCGAGCACGAACCTGCTCTTCGCCTGGCACGGTTTCGCCGATGAGGCTGCCGCAGGTGCGCAGAGGGCGGGCGACGTCCCCATCATCCAGGTCGCGCCGGGAGCGTTCGAGGGCCTGCTCGCGGAGGCGGAGCCGGTCCGCGAGCTCGCCGAGGTCGAGGGCGGCGACACCGCCGTGATCCTCTACACCTCCGGCACGACCGGGCAGCCCAAGGGCGCGGAGCTCACCCACGACAACCTCCGACGCAACGCGGAGATCTCCGCCGGAACCTTCGACGGCAACGAGGACGACGTCTTCTTCGGCGGCCTCCCGCTCTTCCACACGTTCGGGCAGACGTGTTGCATGAACGTCTCCGCCCACCTGGGAGCGACGATCACGCTGCTCGCGAAGTTCGATCCCGGCAAGGCGCTGGAGGTCGTGCAGCGCGATCGGGTGACGATCTTCGAGGGCGTCCCCACGATGCACGGCGCGCTGCTGCACCACCCACAGCGCGACAGCTTCGACACCTCGAGCCTGCGGCTCATGATCTCGGGCGGCGCGTCGCTGCCCGGCGAGGTCCTCCGCGCCGTCGAGGACGCGTTCGGGGTCGTCCTCCTCGAGGGCTACGGCCTCAGCGAGACCTCGCCCGTCGCCACCTTCAACAAGCGCGAGGGCCGCAAGGTGGGCTCCATCGGCACGCCGGTGGAGGGAGTCGAGCTGCGTCTCGTCGACCACGACGGCAACGACGTCCCGGCCGGCGAGGTCGGCGAGATCGCCATCAGGGGGCACAACGTCATGAAGGGCTACCTCGGCCGCCCCGACGCGACCGCCGAGGCGATCCGGGACGGCTGGTTCCACACAGGCGACCTGGCGCGGATGGACGAGGACGGCTACCTCTTCATCGTCGACCGCAAGAAGGACATGATCATCCGCGGCGGCTACAACGTGTACCCGCGCGAAGTCGAGGAGGTCCTGTACGAGCATCCGGCCGTGCGCGAGGCGGCGGTCATCGGTGTGCCCGACGAGGAGTGGGGGGAGGAGGTCGCTGCCGCCGTCGTCCTGATGGAGGGCGAGCACGTCGACGCCGACACGCTGCGCAGCTTCGTCAAGGAGCAGGTCGCGAGCTACAAGTACCCGCGGAAGATCTGGTTCGTGGACGAGCTGCCCAAGGGTCCGACCGGCAAGCTCCTCAAGCGGGAGATCGTCGTGCCGGCAGAGGTCCGGGGTTGAGGCGTCGCAGACCGCGCTGGTCCGAGCTGCGCGAGCTGCTCCAGGTCGACGTCCCGTCCTTCGGCGCCGAGGCGCGAGTCGCGCGGACGGCGAGCGTGGAGGACCTGCGGCGCATCGCCAAGCGGCGGACCCCACGCGCGGTCTTCGACTACACCGACGGCGCGGCCGGCCAGGACGAGACGGCGCTGCGCCGTTCGCGCGATGCGTTCGCGCGCGTCGAGCTCGTCCCTGAGGTGCTGCGCGACGTCTCGAGCGTCGATCCCTCCACGACGATCCTCGGGCGCCCGTCGAAGCTGCCGCTGGCGTTCGCGCCCACCGGCTTCACCCGTGTCATGGGGACCGAGGGCGAGATCGCCGTCGGCAACGTCGCGAAGCGGATCGGGATCCCCCACGCGCTGTCCACCATGGGCACGACCACGATCGAGGACCTCGCCGAGGCGGTCGGGCCGGCGGACCGCTGGTTCCAGCTCTACGTCTGGCGCGACCGCGGAGCGAGCGGCGCGCTCGTCGAGCGCGCCAAGGCGGCCGGCTACCAGGCGCTCCTGCTGACCGTGGACACGCACGTGTCGGGCGACCGCATGCGCGACGTCCGCAACGGCTTCACGACCCCGCCCGCGCTGACGCTGCGGACGCTCGGCGACATCGCCCTTCACCCGGCCTGGTGGTTCGACATGCTCACGACCGAGCCGCTGCGCTTCGCGAACCTCGCGCGGGAGCATGGGTCGGTGTCCGAGATGGTCGCGCGGATCATCGACCCGTCGCTGAGCTTCGAGGACCTCGACTGGCTGCGGTCGGTCTGGGAGGGGCCGCTCGTCGTCAAGGGCGTCATGACCCCGGACGGGGCGCGCCAGGTGGTCGAGCGCGGCGCGGACGCGGTGCTCGTCTCCAACCACGGCGGCCGCCAGCTGGTGCAGGCGCCGACGCCGCTCGAGCAGCTGCCGAGGATCGTCGACGCGGTCGGCGACGAGGCCGAGGTGCTCCTCGACGGCGGGATCATGGACGGCGGGGACGTTGTCGCCGCCGTGGCGCTCGGCGCGCGAGCGTGCCTCGTGGCGCGTGCCTACCTGTACGGGCTCATGGCCGGCGGCGAGGCGGGCGTCCAGCGGGCGGCGGACCTGCTCGCGGCGGGCATCACGCGGACGATGGCGCTCATGGGCGCCACGTCGGTCGCGGACCTCACCCCCGAACGGGTGCGTATCCGGACGTAGCGCTCCTCAAGTCCGAGTCCCGGTGGCCGACCACCGGGGCGTGATCCTCCTCGCACTCACCGCATGGGGCCTCGCCTCCACGGGCGTGGTTGCGTGCTGCGTCGCGGCGCGTCGCGGCGACCGCTCGCTGTAGCCCGCCTCAGTGCTCTCGGCGCAGCTCGCGCAGGCGCGACAGCGCCTTGACGCGGCGGGCGTCGGGCTCCAGGCCCACCGCCTCCAGCGCCGTGCGCAGCTCGGCGACGTCCGCGGTCCCGTCGGCAGCCAGCATCCCCAGCGCCCGCTCGAGCGTCGGCAGCTCCTCGGCCCTCATGACCCAAGACTCGGGCGCGGGTGGAAGGGATCGAAGGAAGTCGTCGAGCTCGTCGTCGGCGTGCTCCGGCATTCTGCGCATCATCGCGCCTTAGAGACGCTGGCGACTCCTTATGCGTCAGGTCAATCCTCGAATGTTTGCAACCTGCCGCTTCGGCGCACCGTGCCGAGCCGCGTGCGCAGGCGCCTTCGCGCTCGCCGAAGGTGCTCGTGGACCATGTTCGATTCCATACCGAGGGACGACGCGATCGCGCTCACATCCTCGCCGTCCGCGTAGCGCCGCGCCACGTCGCGCTGCGTCGCCGGCAAGACGCGGATCGACTCGCCGACCACGAGCGCCCTGTGGAGCTCGTCCAGAAGGCCCGGGGCCGGCTCCTCGCTCGTCGGCGACGAGCGACGGCGGCCTGTGGCCAGCCGGTCGGTGAGCTCGACGATCCAGTCGCGCATGACGTCGTCGTCGGAGAGCGCGCCCATGCGCGTCCACGTGTGCATGAACACGTCTTGGAACAGCTCCTCCGCCTCGGATTCGGGGAGACGGTGGGCTCCTGCCACGGCGGCCACGTAGGGCGCGAAGCGGCAGACGACGTCGTGCCACGTCGTCACCTCGCTCGCCCGTTGCGGCGTTTGTGCGAGCCGGCCCTCGCATATGTCCCTGCCGGTTCTCATCTGTCGCTCCAGTACCGCATGCGGTCTTTCCTTGACGGTCGCGTGTTCAACGGCGGCAGCCCCCAGGGCGGGATGGGGTCGCAAGCGCTCGGCCTGACGGCCAGAGCACGTGGTGGTGGCTGCGGCCTGAGCGTTAACCGGGGCGCTCGACGACGAGGACGCGCACGTACGAGTGCGCGATCGCCGGCGCGGCACGGAGGACCCAGGCGAGCTGTGCCATGGCCGCGATGGCGAGGCAGATCGCCGCGATGCCCATCGGAGCGGGCATCCCGCCGCCGCCGCCGCCTCCTCCGCCGCCGACGGCGCCGCCGGCCTGGCTGGGCGCTCCTGCGCCGGTGGCGGCACTGGAGACGGATTCGAGATCGGCGCCGGAGCCGGCGGGCCGCTGGTGCCGTGCGGGCGCGGACGTCGCGGGGGCTATTGGCGCGGGACGGAGGGCGGTGATCTCGGCAGGAGGCGTCACGGCCGACGCCGGCTCCATCTCGACGGCTGCGGCTGGGACGGCGGCGGGAGCGTCGTGGGGTGCCGGCGAGATCTCGAACTTGGGAGCCGGCGGCTCCTCGCGCTCCTTGGAGGGGATGCCCCAGTCGCTGTCGATCCGTGCGACGTGCACCATCGGCTGCGGCGGCACGACATGCTCCATGATCACCGTCGCGGGCGTGCTGATCGCGACCGTCGCGACCGTCGCCGCCGGCGTGGTGGTCGAGGGCGAGGGGGCGGCGCTCGGCGCCGCGGGAGGGGCCGCCGGTGTGGCGCCGCTCGCAGGGGCCGTGCTCGGCGTGGCCGTGCTACGCGTTCTCGTGCTCGTGGTGGCCGGTGCGCATCGCTCCGGCTCTGGATCGTCCGGCTTGTTGCCGCTCGACGCCGGCACGGGGGTGGAGGAGCCATCGCTCTCGGTGGACGTCTCCGGCCCTTCCGTCGCGGCGGGCTCCGGCTCGGGCTTGGGGTCGGCTGTCGGCTGCTCGTGCCGCGGCGCGTTCGCGGGCCCGGGCTCCTCGACCGGCTCGGGCTGGGGCTCCGGCTCCGGCTCCGTTTGCGGCTCGGGCTCGGTATCCGTCGGCTCAGGCTGAGGGTCTGGCGTCGGCTCGTTCTGCTCGGGCTGCGGGTCTGGCGTTGGCTCGTTCTGCTCGGGCTGCGGGTCTGGCGTTGGCTCGTTCTGCTCGGGCTGCGGGTCTGGCGTTGGCTCGTTCTGCTCGGGCTGCGGGTCCGGCTTCGGTGCTTCCTGCTCCGGCTGCTCCTGCGCCGGCGGATCGGATCCGGCCGCTGGTTCCGAGGGAGGATCCTGCTCCGCGGCGTCCGACGGGTCGGGCTCGGCCGGCGGGGTTTGCTCTTGCTCGTCGGCGGGCGGCGGGGCCTGTTCCTCGTCGTCGGCGGGGGGCGGGGTCGGCTCCTGCTCGTCGGCGGCGGGGGGCGGGGTCGGCTCCTGCTCGTCGGCGGCGGGCAGCGGCGCCTGCTGCTCGTCCTGGGCGGGCGGCGGCGCCTGCTCCTGCTCGTCGGCTGGCCGCACGTGCGCCTGAGCGGGCGGCGCGGCGTGCGCCTGAGCGGGCGGCGCGGCGTGCGCGGCGGGCCCGCCATTGGCCGCCGGTCGCGGACCCGGGTCGACCGCCGCGGGCGCTGACCCACCCGGTGCCGCCCAGGCGGAGCCGGTGCCGAGCACGGCCATCGCGCAGGTGCACATCAGCGCACCGAGCACCGAGCGTGAGACGTTTCGGCTGGCTCGCGCCACGACGACCCTGGACCCCTATCAGACCGCCAGTTGAACTCGCAGCCGCTCGCGTGCGCGGCAGACCCGGGATGCGACCGTGCCCTCGGCGATGCCGAGGTCGGCGGCGATCGTGGCGTGGCTCTCCCCACGCATGAAGAAGCGATCGACGATCTCGCGGTGGATGCGCGGCAGCCGCGCTATCGCCTCATGGACGGTGAGGGACTCCTCCAGCCCCTCGAGGGCCTCCTGCGTGGGGACGTCGCGGAGGCTGTCCAGATCCTCGCGGATCGCTTCGCGCGCGCGTGCACGAAGCCGATCGATGGCGAGCCTGCGGGTGAGCTGCGCGAGCCACGGCTGGATGGCGCCGTCGTCACGCAGCGAGGCGAGGTGGGTCCACGCCCGGAGGAAGACCTCCTGGAAGACGTCCTCCGCGTCCTCCTCGCTCAGGCGGTACCCGCGCACCGCGATCACGTGCACGTACGGAGAGAAGCGCCGCACGAACTCCGGCCATGCGTCCGGGTCGCCCCGACGGCAGCGTGCGACGAGCGCAGCCGTCGCCCTTCCCTCGCCCACGTCCACGACCATCTTGGTCATTCGCCCAGAGCCCTTCCATGTCTCGTAGGCCGCCCCGGCCCCCCGCCAACTGGCGATCGCGAGACTATTCCAGGTTCATACCCAGCTCAGTGAAGTTTTTGTGCGGGTCATGGAAGGTGGCGCGGTCGTCACCCGTCTTGGGGACGATGACCAGCTATGTCGTAATCCTCAACGCGCCCGATCGGGGTTCCGTTCGACGGATCTCCCCGCCGCGGCTGCCCCCCGGATCCACATGATGCAGCGGATCCCGTCACGACTGGGCTCGACGAGCCCGGACGCGCTGACGGCGCGACTCGGACGCCGTGCGTGGTCGGCTCCCGAGCGTGTCGTCCGCCGCTGCTCGGCCACCATCGTCGCCGGGCTGACAGCGCTCCTCCTCAACGAGCAGCAGGGCCGGCTCGGCACCGCGTGTCTCGTAATGGCGCTGGTATCGCTCAGCACGAGAGTCGTACGTACCCAGGAGATGACGGCGGCTATGGCGCCGTTGGTCCGCTGGCTATATCCCCTGGGGATGCCGCTGCTCACGCTCGCGGCACTCATGTTCCTGAAGGCTACGTCCGCGGTCGCCGGCCTGAGTCCCGTGGAGATCCTCGTTATCTGCGGTACCGCGACGGTCGGCTCGATCCTGAGTCGCGCAGCGCTCCCGGCGGTAGGGGGCGAGATGCGCGAGATGCGCATCGGCGTCGTGGGCTCAGCTCGTACGGCCGGCGACCTCAAAGCCGAGCTCACCGCCGCGGGGCGCGTGGGCTTCTGCGTCGTGGGTTACCTCGAGCCGGAGGCCGCCGCCGGCGCGCGAGACCCGCGTGTGCAGCGCATCGGCTCGCTCGGCGAGGTGGCCGACGCGGTGGAGAAGCACCGAATCGATGTGCTGGTGATCTCCAGCGAGGTGCCGCGCCTGGCCTTCTTCCAGGAGATCGCCGACGCGTGTTCGAACCTGCCTGTGAGGGTCGTCGAGTTGACGAGCGTGTACGAGCAGATCTTCGGTCACGTCCCGGTTGCCGCGATAAACGCTGCGTGGTTTCAGTGGGTCATGCACCCGCGCTACTACGCCGGCGTGAGCGCGGGCAAGCGCGCGCTCGATCTCGCGATCGCCACGATCTGCGCTGCGGCGATGGCGCCGGTCATGCTGGTGCTCGCGATTCTCATCAGACGCGACGGCGGCCCCGTCTTCTACCGGCAGATCCGCGTCGGTGAGGGCGGCCGCCAGTTCTCCATGCTGAAGCTGCGCTCGATGCGCGTCGCATCATCGGATGGACCCGCTCCGTGGAGTCGAGCCGACGATGACCGCATCACAGGCGTCGGCCGCATAATGCGAAAGACGCATCTGGACGAGCTGCCTCAGCTGCTGAACGTCCTGCGGGGGGAGATGACCATCGTCGGGCCGCGCCCGGAGCAGCCGGGGTACGTGGCGCGCTTGGAATCGGTGATCCCCTTCTACAGCCGGCGCCATCTCATCCGCCCCGGGATCACAGGCTGGGCGCAGGTCAACTGCGGCTACGGAGGATCGGACGCCGGCTCAGCCTGGAAGCTCTGCCACGATCTCTACTACATCAAGCACCGTTGCATGGCGCTCGACCTCCTCATCCTCGTGGAGACTGTTCGGACGCTCTTCGCTGACCGCCAGTTCGCCCAGGAGGTGCCCACCCACTCGTTCGTGGTTGCGACTCCACGCTTCGAGAGGCCGACCGCTGAGGCGGCCGTCGACGCTGCCGCCTAGCGAGGACGCGAGCGGCCGCGCCGCCCGGAGCTGGGCGCGGCTGCTCGCGGGGCTGCCGGTGCTGCTGGCCGTGCCGCTGGCCGCTGCGGATGGCGGAGGCGAGCCTCGCGTCTGGCTCGCGGCACTCCTCGTTCTCGCGGTTGCGCTCATCGTGCTCGGCCTGCGCGTTCGGGCACCAAGCGCACCTCGGCTCGTGTGGATCGCGCTCGCAGCGCTCGGCTCGTACGTTCTCTGGTCGTACGCCTCGATCTCCTGGGCCCACGTTCCCGCGACGGCTCTCGCAGGGGCCGATCGCACGGCGTTGTACGGCCTGGCCTTCGCGCTCCCGGCGCTGCTTCCGTGGTCGCGACGGGCTGCGGAGCGGCTCCTCGTCGTATACGTCGCGGGCATCGGGGCGCTGGCCGTCGTGACCACGGGACGTCTGGGTCTCGGCGACGCTCCAGCCCTCCTCGTTGAGGGGCGCCTGAGCTCCCCGCTCAGCTACGCGAACGCGGACGCCGCGCTGTGGACGATGGCGGCCACCGTCGCGATCTGCCTCGCGGCGAGGCCGGCCGCATCGCACGTCGCACGAGCCTGTGGCTGCGGCGTGGCGGCTCTGGGCGTCGGGCTCGCGTTGCTCTCGCAGAGCCGCGGATGGTTGGTCGCGCTTCCTGTCGTCGTCACGCTTCTCGCCGTCATCGCTGGGCGCGGGTCCATTCGGCTCCTCGCCTTCGCGGCCATCACGGTGCTGACCGTCGGCGTCGCGTCGGGACCACTTCTCGATGTCTACGCGTCCGCGGAGCCGACCGCCCGTGGCGCGTCGGGGCACGCGCTTGACGCCGCGCTGCGTCACGCAGGCGGGCAAGCGGCGCTGGCCCTCGGCGCAGCCGTCGTCCTGGCGACGCTGCTCGGCGCCGCGACCTCCCTACTCGAGCGACGTGGATATCTGCGACGACGCACGTGGATGGCACTGGCGATCCTCGCCATCGCCGCGACGCTAGCCGGTGCGGCGCTTCCCGGCTCCGACCTGATAGCGCCCATCGACGCGGCACGGGCGCAGCTTTCGGGCGAGTCCAGGGAGCGTCCCGCATCGAGCAGCCGGTTCGATCGCTTGGAGTCCGAGCGCTTCGACGGCTGGCGCGTCGCGATCGACGCCTGGCGCGATCATCCGCTGACCGGACTCGGGCAGGACAACTTCGCCGACACCTACCTTCAGGAGCGGCGGCGCGCTGACGTGAGCCCGATCTGGGTGCACTCGCTTCCCCTGCGGGTCATCGCACACACGGGGATTGTCGGTGGCATCCTGCTCGCTGGGTTCGTCCTGGCGGTTTGGCTCGGCATCGGAAGGCTCGCACGCCGCGACGGCATGCTCGCCGCGGCGCTCGCCGCGCCGTTGCTGTACTGGGCGGTGGCTGGTTCGGTGGACTGGCTCTGGGAGGTGCCGGCTCTGTCGGTCGCCGCGTTCTCGCTCGCGGGCATCAGCATGAGGGCCGGCGTCACTGAGGTCGAGCCGCTCCGGCACCCACACGCGTACCGCGTCGCAGCCCCATTGGTCGCCGCGCTCCTGCTGCTGGCAGCCGCCCCGGCATCGGTGGCTGCGCAGGCGGTGCACGACGCGCTTGGAACGGCGCAGCGAGACCCGCAGCGGGCGCTTCGCAGGCTCTCGGTCGCGGCATCGCTCGATGTGCTGGACAGCAGGCCGCTGCGCCTGTCCGGGGTAGTGCGGATGCGCCTCGGCCAGTTCGAGGCGGCCGACACGGACTTGGCGCGAGCCGTGGGCCGCGATCCTCGGGACTGGCTTGCCTGGCTCGAGTGGGGCTTCCTCGCTTCGCTCCAAGGCGAGCGAGGGCCTGCCCGTGACCGCGTCGCTCGGGCCCTCGCCCTGAGCCCACGCGATGGCATCGTGGAAGTCGCCGCGACCGAGGTGCGCAGTCCCAGCGGCATCAACGTCGGCACCCTGAACGCCAAGCTGGCTCGGCGGCCACACGGGCTTCGCTCCCCGTCCACGACGGAGCTCGGTGCCGTCCTTGGCCTGCAGATCGGTCAGGAGGCGGCGCGCTGAGGCGCCGACACAGCCGGGGGTTCCGCGTCCGAGCGGGACTCGGCCACGGCCGACGACACCAGCGCGGCCAGCTTGCACGACTCGCGCTCGACGTCGAAGTGCTCCTCGACGAGCCGCCGAGCGGCGACCGTTCGCTCGGCCGTCGTGGTCGCCGGCTCGCCTACGAGCCGGAGCAGTGCGGCGCGAAGCGAGCGGACACTCCCCGGCTCGGCCAGCAGGCCGGTGACGCCGTCGACGACAAGCTCCGGGATGCCCGACAGCCGCGTGCCGATCACCGGGACTCCGCTCGCCATCGCCTCCATCAGGGCGACCGGAATGCCTTCCATCTGGCCGTTGCGAGCCACGACGCTCGGGAGGACGAACGCGTCGGCACGCTCGAGCAGGTGGCGAACCTCGCCCTCCTCCCTCACGCCGAGGAAACGGACGCGCTCGGCGATGCCCAGCTCCACCGCCTGGCGCTCGAGGGAGGTCCGCAACGGTCCGTCGCCCACGAGGTCCAGCTGGACGCGCCGCAGCGACGGTTCGGCATCCGCGATGGCCCGCAGCAGGATGGTGTGACCCTTGTACTCCTGCAGGCTGCCGACGCAGACGATCCTCACGCTCCCGGTCCGAGGCGGCTCATGCGGCCGGAAGGCATAGGCGTCGGGGTCGACGCCGCAATGCACGACGTGCACGCCGGTCGCGTCGCCCGCTCGGTAGGGCGCCAGGAAGCGCCGGTTGTAGTCCGACACGGCGGCGACGAAGCGAGCCGACGGAGCGACGAGGCCGAGAGATCTCTGGTCGACGAAGAGGTCGTGGGCGTGTGCGGTGAAGCTGTAGGACACACCGGTGAGCTGCCGCACGAACCACGCAGCCAGCGCGGGATATGTCGCGTAGTGCGCATGGACGTGTTCGACCCGCGCGCGCTCGACCGCCCGGGCGTGCGCGGCAGCCGGCGCGAGTGTGACGACCGCGCGGGCCAGTCCGCTCGGGCTGCCCCGGAACGCCCATGCGACCCGGCCGAGTGAGGACACCAGCCTCAGCGGACGCTGCTTCGCCCAATGCGCAACCGCACGCAGCATCTGGGCTTTCGATGGCCGCCGGTTGACCGGCATCCACGGCTCTGCCGCTCGGTGAGCGAACGGCGTCGTCGGCGGGAACAGGGAGCCGAGACAGATGTCGAGGCCACGCGCCCGGACGGCATTGAGCTCGCGGACGATGAAGGTCTCCGACGGGTGCGGGAATCGCGACACGATGTACGCGATGCGAGGCGCCGTCATTGGCGTCCTCCGGCGTACAGTTCCATGAGCCGCCTCGCCTGCGCATCCCAGCTGAACTCGGCGACGACGTGCCGTCGCCCGGCCTCGGCGAGCCGGCAGCGCAGGTCGGCGTCCTGAAGCAGTCGCACGGCGGCATCCGCCAGTGCGTCTGCGGACTCTGCCTGGATATGGTGCTCGTCCGCCACGAGCCCATCGACGCCCTCGACGCCGAGCTTGTTCGCGACGACGGGCGTTCCCGCCGCCATCGCCTCCAGCACCTTGTTCTTGATGCCGGAGCCGCTGAACATGGGCAGCACCGCGACGGCACCCGCGTGCAGCACATCGACCATGTCGTCCACCGGGCCGAGCATCTCGACCCCGTCGAGGCCGGCGAGCGCCCGTACTCCAGGCGCCGGGCGTGCTCCGGCAAGGCGCAGCCGCGCCGCCGGAATCCGCGCTCGCACCCGCGGGAGGACCTCGCGGGCCACGAACTGTGCCGGCGCGACGTTGTGGAAGTAGCCGAGGTTTCCGAAGAACAGGAGCACAGGCGGACGGTCGCGCGGCGCGACGTAGTCGAACGCTTCCGCATCCACGCCGTTCGGGATCACTGTCGCTCGCTCAAGACCGGGTTGCCGCGCATCCGCCGCCGACACGACGGAGATCGTCGCCGCCTGCGCGGCGAGCCGCGCCTCATAGCGCGCCATGAGCCGAGCCTCGACGAGAAATGGCAGCCGGGTGTGGAGCGGCGACGCCGCCGCGCGACTGCGCATGTTGCGCGCCAGCGAGTCGACGAAGTCGACGTGGACGTGCTGCTGCCCGCCCGCGGGCATGTAGGGCCCGGTCCGGGCGAGCGTGAGATGGACGACGTCCGGCCGCCACGACTCGATGGTGTCAGCGACGAGGTGCTGCATCCGCTGATCCAGGTACAGGCGTGCCTGGAGCGGGAGCAGCTGGAGCGGCCGGCGCACGTTCGTGGCCAGGACCGTCGCGGCGGAACGGGACAGCGGTCGAACCTCGAGGCGCTCCGCCGGCAGCGGCTCACCGGCGCCGAACGTCAACAGGCGGACATCGGCGTGGTTCGACAGTGCGGTGGCGAGGTTGAAGACGCGCCGCTGGTCACCACGCAGCGGAGGGTTCGGGTGCCTCGGGGCGAGGAACAGGATGCGCATACGCCCCGTCTCTTCAGCGGACGACCGCAGGGTCCGGCTCAGACTGGGCTGGCGCCGCGGTCGCTGTCGCTGCGAACCCGAGACCGACGCCGATCAGCATCCACAACCGGGGATCGATCGCGTTGGAGATGAACAGGGACGCTGCGAGCGTGCCGCAGATCGCGGTGGCGATCGTCTGCAATAGGAAGCTGCCGTCCTCGTCGCCCGCCCGTACCAATCGGCGGCTGGCGCGGATCATGGCCTTCAGGCTGAGCACGAAGACGCTCAAGAGCGCGCCCAGGCCGATGATCCCCAGCTCGACGAGCGTCTGAAGGTACATGTTGTGAACGACCGCGCCCCGGCTGATCAAGTAGCCGAACTCGAACGGCCCGGGTGTGCGCAGGTAGTCCTTGGACACCACCACGAAGTTGTTGAGGCCGACACCCGCGATCGGGTGGTCTGCCGACACCCGCCACGCAACCGTCCAGATGTCCGAACGGCCGGCGCCGCCTTCGGCTTGCGCCAGGCGTTCGGAGGCGATCGGTGACGCGATCAGGAACGCTCCCGTGGCGCAGAGGAGCGCGAGAGTCGCGGCCAGGATCTGCGCTCGCCGGCGCTCGTAGATCCAGAGGGCGACCAGGAGCATGACGCCGAGGCCGACGAGCCCTCCGCGGGACTGCGTTGCCCCGAGGCCGATCAGGATCACCACCTCCGCCCCCACCAGCGTGAGCCGTAGCGCCGGGCGGCGCACCAGGCGCAGACCTCCGAACCCGAGCGCGAGCGCGGCGATGAGCAGCGCGGCGAGGTGATTGGGATCGCCGACGCCGGCGGAGAGGCGCCCGTCGACCCACGCGTCGCCGACGCCGGCAAATCCGACGACGACGGTCGCGGCTGCGCCGAAGACGAATGCGAGCACGACCGTCTGGGCTGACCGTCGGGTGCTTCCGCAGGACACGGCGATCGGCACGAGCAAGAGCACGGTCAGCCACTGCAGGAGGCTGGCAGGCTTGTCCTCCAACGCCAGGCCCGAGTCGCGGCTCCACAGCATCGACAAGGCGGCCCATGCGATGAGCAGTGCGAGCACCGTCAGGGGCGTTCTGCTCCCGCGCAGGGCGAGCCCCATTCGCTGGTCCCGCGTCCGCACGCCGACGAACACCATGAACGTGAGGACGCCAAGTGCGGTCGGGCCGACGCTGACGATGTCGAGGTCCTTGAAGAACAGGACGAACAGGTACACGGCGACCGCTCGTGCAAGATCCATGAGCAGGAGCGGGAGGAAGACCGCCGCGCATGCGACGACGGTCGCGAGGGCGGGGCGAACGGCCGCCAGCACGCCGACGCACACTCCGAGGCACGCGGCGAATCCGTAGATCGCGCCGCGAGACGAGGGTAGAAGCGGCAGATCGTCGAACGCCGCACGCTTCGTGTACGGGTCCAGGCGTTCCCCGCTGACTGCCACTCGGCTAGATTATCGGCGTCCCCGTGAGGTCGCACAGCTCAGTCCGCAGGTCGCGTGTGCGACAAGGCGAACGCCCCGACGGCGGGCCTCTGAGCGCAGCGCGGCGCACGGTCGGCGCACGCTATGTCGTGCTCAGTGTCGTGCTCGGCTCGATCGTCGCGGTCCTGGCGGGCGCCGTCGTCTTCCGGGCCAGCTCCAGAGATTCGCTGCCGCCCGCGAGGAGCGCTGGACCCGCGGGTCCGCCGCCGCTCGCGAAGGTGGCCCCCTGCAACGCGGCCACGTTCGGCGTGGACCGGTGGCCCAGTGCCTGCTGGCGTCCGTACGCGCCCACGAGCCCGTTCAATCGACGTCTCGTCGAGCCGGCACTGGCGCCCGACTCGACGGCGTTCGTCGCGCGCCTGATGGCCTGGGGCGGCCCGCAGAACCTCGTCATCGGCAACGCCGGGCAGCCGGACGACTGGGGTCATCCCGTCTATTGGTCGAGTCCCAGCGATCCCGTGGTCACGGTGGACTGCCACGGTCCGTGGGGCGCTTGCCCGATCCACCGCGAACGCGTCCGCATCCCAGCGCAGGCGCGGGCTGCAGGCGGGAGCGATCGGCATCTGACGGTCGTCGATCAGCGCTCCGGGCTGGAATGGGACTTCTACGGCGTGCGGCAGAGGACGAGGACCGCCATTCGGGCGGACTTCGGAGGTCGAATCCGCATCGACGGCAGCGGCTTGAACTCTCACGCCACGGCCGGGCGGATCGGGAGCCTCGCCGGGATCATCCGAGCCCCCGAGCTGGAGGCGGGGCGCATCGACCACGCGCTGTTCATGTCGATTCCCTGTGACGCGGGCCGGCACGTGTTCCCTGCGTCGAAGGGCGGTCTGCCGTGCGAGACCGCGGCACCAAGCGGATCGGACATTCCGCTCGGCACGCGGTTCCAGCTCGCCATGGCGCCGGCCGAGATCGATGCCCTGCCCGTTGCCGCGTGGATGAAGACGATCCTGAAGGCGATGTCCGAGTACGGGATGATCGTCGGCGATACCGGCGGGCAGTCGTGGTCCGTGCAACTGGAGTCGGGGGCGACGTACACCAGCTTCCGCCGGCAGGATCGCCTGGTCACCTTCGCGGCGACGACAGGGATCCCAGGGTTCGAAGGACGTTACGTCCTGAGCTTCACCGGCGTCGATTGGGCGAACCGCCTGCGCGTCGTCGCTCCGTGCGAGAGCAAGCAGAGCTGCTGAGGGCGACGGGCCTCAGCGGATCGATCCAAGTCCCGAGGCGACCGCGGACCGGACGTCGCGGTAGGTCGACACGGCGAGCAGCCGGAGCGCCGCCACGGCCCCGAGCGCACCGGCCAGCGACGCGGCGGCCACCGCCGGGAGGCTGGCCTCGTTCCACGCCTGGTGCACAGCGTACGCGGCCGCCGCGGTCCCGGCTGCTGCGACGACGCCGGGCGCGAGGGCGCGCGAGATCTCGGTGACGCTCACGCCGATCGTCCGGCCCGCGGCGAGGCAGACGAGCGCGGCGAACGCGGACTGGACCCCGAGCAGCGACCAGGCGACCGCGACGATTCCCTGCGGCGCGGCCACGATGACCGCCGCCACCTGGGCCGGCACGATGATCGCACTGACCCAGACGAGCACGCGCTGCTGCCCAACGGCCCGCATGGCGTCTCCGAGCGGCATCGTGATGACCTCGCACGCCGCAAGGCAGGCGAGCACCGCCATCACGGGTCCAGCAGACTCCCACGTGCTGGAGAACAGGACGATGACCAGCGGCGTGGCGAGCGTCGCCAGGCAAGCGGCCACGGAGAGGATGTACAGCGCTTGAAGACGCGTCAGCTCCAGCGCCGCTTTCCCGAGGCTCTGCGCATCGGTCGCGCGGCGCTGGGAGAGCGCGGGGAACAGCACCATCGAGAGATTCCAGGACACGGTGCGGATGGCGAGCTCGGGCACGCGCATGGCGACGGTGTAGATTCCGAGAGCGCGTTCTCCCAGAATTCTGCCGATCGCGCCGGCGTCGGCCGCGCGGGCGATCTCCGACAGCAGCATGTGCGCGGAGGCAGCTGCCGCATATGACCGCATGGTGCGGAGGATCCCCCAGTCCAGCGTGAGGCTCGGGCGCAGCGGCACCATGGCCCAGAGAGCGACGCCACGGGCGGCCGAGCCCGCGAGCAGCGACCACACGAGAGAGGCAGCACCGAAGCCGGTTGCCGCAAGCGCGATCCCCACGGCGCCCCGCGCGACGCCCCGGACGAGCTCCGGACGCGAGCGACGACGGAAGTCGACGTCGCGCAGCAGCATCCCATCGTGGATGTTGCCGAGTGCCGAGAGCAGCAGGTTCAGGGACGCGAGTCGGTACAGGTCCGTGTGCGCCTCACTGTGGAAGAAGCCTGCGACGAGAGGCGCCGCGAGGAACGCGAGGACCGTCAACACGGCCGCGAAGATCAGGTTCACCGTGAACGCCGTTTGGACACGGCGCGTCACGCCCTCCTCCTGCTCGTAGACGACCACGGCCTTCATGCCGAGATCGCTCACCATCTCGATGATCGTCAGGAAGACGGTGATGGCGGCGACGACGCCGAACTCCGACGGCGTGAGCAGGCGGGCCAGGACGAGGAGGGTTGCGAACGCGAGCAGACGGCCGACCACGAACGTCCCGGCGGACCACAGGATCCCTAGACCGGTGTTCCGCGCCCAGGAGCCGCTCATCGGGCGCTGGCGCTCAAGGCCGCGACGCCGCTGCGCGGCTCGCTCAGAACGACGCTCCGTTCCGCTTGGCCTCCGCGGCCTCCAAGCGTCCGCCCGCCCGCGAGTACTCCTTGCCCGGAACAAGGTGCTCGTCCCCGCCCACGACGACGTGCCCGCGCACGTTGATCCCCGCGGCGGCCAGCGCATCGCGCGCTGCGCGTAGTCGGTCCCGTCGCGTGTGCCGGGGACGAACGACCATCAGAACCGTGTCCGCGCACACGGCCAACGCGAGCCCGTCCGCGACCTCCCCGAGCGGCGGCGTGTCGATGATCACGAAGTCCGCCGCGTCCTTCAGACGCTCGATGAAGTCGTGCAGCGCAGGCATCGGGACGCTGAGCACCGAGGCTTCCTCGTCGTGGGTCGGCGTCAGCAGGCTGACGTGCGGCACCGCCGGCCATGGCATCATCGCATCGGCGAGGTCGCCGTTCGCGTACAAGGCGTTGGTGAGACCGGACGACGCCGACCCGCCGACCATGCGAGCCACGCTTGGACGCCGGAGATCGCAGTCGACCAGGATCACGGCGTGCCCGGCCTCCCCGAGCGCGCGCGCAAGAAGCACCGCGACGGACGTCTTGCCGTCACGGCTCGCCGGGCTCACGACGGCGACCGCCTCAGGCGGGGTGGTCTCCGTGGCCAGGCGTTGGCTGAGATAGCGGACCGCCTCGTCGAGCTGGGCGCTCGGCCCTTGCGATGCCGCCCAGCGCCGATCGCGTGGCAGGCGCGCGAGGACGGGCCGCGGGAAGACGTCGAGCAGCTCCCCCTCGTCGGCCACGCTGGCTCCGAGTCGCTCCGTCGCAAGGGCCGCGAGGCTTCCGAGCATGACGCCGCCCAGCAGCGACACCACCACGATGGTCCGCAGACCGGGGCCGCGGGGCTGCGCCGGTACCGCGGCTGCGTTCGCGAGTGAGAACGTGGGATCCCCAGACTGCGTGAGCTGGCGCAGCGCGGCGATGCGCTCGTCCGTGGCCGACAGCGGATCGTCCTGCGCCTGCGTGACCACAAGCAGGCGCTGCGCCGCGGCCTTGACGATGTCGTTTCGCACGGCGATCGCCGACTGGGCGTAGATCGTCGCGATGCGAGCGGCCGACGTGGCGTCCGACGCCGCGGCCGTGATGTCGACGATGTTGCTCGTGCCTTCCGGCCGCACCTGGACGAGCGAGTCGACTGCCGACGGCGTCCAAGCCGGGCCAAGCTGCCTTGCGGCCCGTTCGGCGACGTCCGATCCGTCGAGGAGCGCCCCAGCGGTCTCGACGGTCCGGGGAGGATCCGCCGACTCGCGCATCAGGGGCAGGCCGAGCAGCTCGGTGTTCCCCTGCGGCAGCGGCGTGACCAGGATCGTCGCCGTCGCCTGGTACTCCACCGAACGCGTCTTGTGATACGCGACCCCGGCAGCGACCGTGATCGCCACGACTCCGAGGAAGAACACCCACTGCGCCCGGATTGCGCGCAGATACGGACGGAGCGCGCCATCGGACGCAGATCTCGGGTCGTTGAGGCTCATGGATCCTGCTTGTACGTACGCGCAGCCTAGCGTCAACCGTCGGGCGGACGCCCGAACGATCGGCCAGCGCAGCGTCGCGCTGTTCGCCCTGGCATGCTCGTGACCGATGCCCCTGCTCCGCCGACGTCCGCGCCCCCGACCGTCGATCCAGCCGGCGACCGACGCCGTCGAGGTTCGCAAGAAGCTCATCGAGGTCGCATTGCCTCTCCATGCGATCAATCGCGAGGCCGCTCGCGAGCGGGCCGTCAGGAACGGCCACCCGTCGTCGATGCATCGCTGGTGGGACCGCACGGCTGTCGCGGTGTCTCGGGCGGTCCTGTTCGCATCTGTCATCGACGACCCGGGGTCTCGACCTGATCGGTTCCCGGACGAGGCGTCGCAGGCCGCCGAGCGAGACCGTCTGCTTGAGATCCTCGAGCGGCTGCTGGCGTGGGAGGCGGCAGGCGATGCCGCGGTCCTGGACGAGGCACGCCGCGAGCTGCGGGCCGCGGCCAACCCTCTCCCGGCCGTTGTCGATCCGTTCGCCGGAGACGGTTCGGTCGCTCTCGAGGCCCGGCGGCTGGGATTCGCGGTCCTAGCCAGCGACACCGACCCGGTTTCGGTCCTCGCCACGAGGGCGCTCGTGGAGATCCCGTCCAGATTCCCGATGACGCCTTCGGTGCACGGCAGCGACGCGGACGCGCCCGGCTCGCCGAGCCTCGCCGCCGTCGTGCGTCGGTGGGGGACCTGGATGCAACGCGAGGCGAGGCAGCGGATCGGCGACCTCTACGCGACGACGGAGACCCCGGCCGGCGATGTTGTGCACATCTCCGCCTGGCTGTGGGCTCGGACGGTCGCCTGTTCGAATCCCGACTGCCGAGCGCAAGTGCCGCTCGCGCGCTCGTTCGTGCTGTCCTCGAAGGGCGGTCGCAGAGCGCGCGTCGCGCCGATCGTGGACCGCAGCAAGGGCACGGTCGCCTTCGAGACGCGCCGCGCCGGGAAGCCGACTGCCCCGACGGTCGATCGGCGAGGCGCTCGCTGTCTCGTGTGCGACCACCGGATGCCGTTCGCATACCTGCGTGAGGAGAGCCTGGCGGGGCGCCTGGGCCGCACGATGCTTGCGATCGTCGCCGAGCACAACGGCTCGAAGATCTTCCTCGCTCCGGACGCGCACCAGGTCGAGTTCGCGCGCCGGGACGAGCCCCGTGACGCCGCCGATGCGGTTCCGGCCGACTGGGGACTTGGACCGCAGGTCCGCGACTACGGCTTCACCCGGCTCACGGATCTCCACACGGAGCGTCAGCTCGTTGCGCTCACCACGTACGCCGACCTGGTTCTCGAGGCGCGCGATCAGGCACGTGCGGAGGCGGCGGCCGCGGGCCATGGCTCCGGCGGCTCGCCGTCCGCGGATGCGTATGGCGACGCCGTAGCGACGTATCTCGCGCTGGCGGTGGTCCGGCTGGCTGACGTCTGCAACACGCTCTGCGCATGGGACAGGTCACGGACCCGGGTCAGTCCGGTTCTCACTCGGCACGGCATCCCGATGGTCTGGGACTTCGCCGAGAGCAACGTGTTCACCGGCGGTACCGACTTCAGCGATTGCCTCGAGAACATCGTCAGGGCCATTCCATCGTTCCCATACGCTGGCTCGGCGGAGGTCGTGAGGCGCGAACCGAGCGAGATGCTCCTGCCGTCGCCGGCGATCGTGAGCACGAGACCGTCGGACGGTGCGAGCCCCGCGGGCACTGGGTTCGTCTCGCATTGGTTGGAACGGTGCCTTCGGTCCGTGGACCCGCCGGCAGTCACGCCCGTCGGCGCCACCGAGGGATATGAGCTGCTGCCTGAGGAGGCATACGGCCGCATGCGGGAAGCGCAGGACGACGCCTTTCCACTTACCGTGATCTCGACCGTCGAGCTGCCCGACGACGAGGACGACGGGCGTGTGCGGCTGGGCTGGGAAACGGCGCTCGAAGGCCTTCTCACCGCGGGCCTGTCCGTGACGCGCACCTGGCCGCTGCGCGGCGACCGCGGGCACCGCGGTCGTGGCCGGGCCGAGGACTCGCCTAGGTCGATCGTCCTGGTGTGCCGCCCTCGGGCCATCGCCGGAGCGCTGGCCACGCGAAAGGGCTTCCTGACCGCCTTGAGGTCGGAGCTGCGCGAAGCGCTGCACGAGCTGCGAGGTCAGGGCATCGCGCCGGTCGACCTCGCACCGGCGGCCATCGGCGCCGGCGTAGCGGTCTTCGCCCGGTACGGGAAGGTCGTGGAGGAGGACGGCTCGGCGATGGGCGTGCGCGAGGCGCTCCAGCTCATCGATGCGTCACTGAACGACGTGCTGGCGCAGCACGACGCAGCATTCGACGACCGCACGCGATGGGCGCTGTCCTGGTTCTCCCGGTACGGCATGGGCGACGGGCCCCACGACGAGGCGCAGACGCTGTGCGAGGAGATGGGCGTCTCCCTGGACGGGCTGGTCGAGTCTGGGCTCGTCGTCGCCGCGGCCGACCGCGTCCGGCTGCTTCGCCGCGACGAGCTGGCGAGCCCGCCGGTCCCAAGCGCGAACGGTTCGCTGACGACCTGGGAGCTCGTTCAGCGACTCGCCGGCCGGCTCGAGAAGGCTGACGAGGCCGGCGCGGCGGAGGTCCTCGAAGGCGCCGCCGCGCTCGAGGGCGCGGCGAAGGCGCTTGCGTACCGCCTGCACGCGGCGTCCAAGAGCGGCGGATGGAGCGAGGAGAGCCGCGCGTATGACGCCCTCGTCGCCGGCTGGCCGAGGACTGCTCGCGAGGTTGCCGAGGCCTGATCGGCCACGCGGGCGTCGCCAACGCTCTGCTGCAATGAGGGTCCCCTTGCGCGTGTTCATCCTGATCGATCGCCTCGGCAACGGCGGCGCCGAGACGATCCTCTGCGACCTCGCGGAAGTCGCGCCGGACGCCGGCCTGCAACTCGACGTCGGGACGATCACCGAGCCCGGTGACAGCGCGGTTGCGCGCCGTCTGCGCAGCGCCGGCATCGAGCCGCTTCACCTCCCGGTGCAGCGTCTGCTTGACCCGCGTGCGATTCGAGTGCTGCGGCGGGCGATGGCCGCACAGGCGCCGGACATCGTCCACACCCACCTTGCGTACGCCGACACTATGGGCGGCCTGGCGGCGCGGTCGCTCGGGCTGCCAGCCGTCTCGACGGTGCATCTCATGCGCTGGGAGCAGGCCCGGCGCGACCGGGTCAAGGACGCACTCGCGGCCCGGATCCGCCGGCATTGCATGCGGCGAGTGATCGCCGTGTCGGATGCAGGCCGGCGCGCGTACCTGGAGCGCGGGTGGGATCGGCCGGACCGCGTCGTGACGGTGCGCAACGGCATCGCGCGCCGCCCGATGCCCGGCGCCGGGCGGGACGTCCGCGCGCGATTGGGCATCGGTCCCGACGAGCGCGTCGTGACGATGCTCACCGTCCTGCGGCCGGGCAAGGGCCACGAGGAGGCGCTCGCCTCGCTGCCCGGCATCCGCTCGGCGAACGGAGCTGTCCGGCTCGTGATCGCCGGAGACGGCCCGTCTCGCCCGGCACTGGAGGCAGCGGCGGCATCGCTCGGCGACCAGGTCATCTTCACGGGCCACGTCGACGACGTCATGGCGCTGCTCGACGCGAGCGACCTGCTCCTGCACCCGACGCATGCCGACGCCCTGCCCACGGCGCTGATAGAGGCTGCTGCGGCCGGCGTCCCGGTCGTCGCCACCCGGATCGGCGGAGTGCCCGAGATCGTCGATGACGGGCGCACCGGTGTGCTCATCGCGCCGCCGCCCACGCCGGAGGCGATCGTCGGTGGCGTTGGTCTCGTCCTCCGGGACGGTGAGCTGGCGCGCCGCCTCTCAGCAGCCGCGCGTGAGCGCTTCACGAACGGCTTCGCGGCGGATCGATGGTCCGCGAGACTGCGGGCGCTCTATGAGGAGGCCATCGACGCGCGCAGCTGATTCGTCGCGATCGCCTCGACGGCGCGCTCGGCAACGGCCCGCCACGTGAAGCGCGCGTCCATGCGGCGGCGTGCGGCGCGACCCATGTCCTCGGCGAGCCTCGGCTGCGCTGCCAGCGCCCCCAGCCGATCGGCGAGCGCTTCGGTGTCGCCGGGCGCGACGAGGAAGCCCGTCTCGCCCTCCTCGACGATCTCCGGCATCGCGCATGCGTCGCCCGCGATGCACGGCAGCCCATACGCCATCGCCTCCAGCAGGGCGATCCCGAACGGCTCGTAGACGGACGGCATCAGGAAGGCCGTCGCGGAGGCGAATGCGGCGCGAAGCTCCGGAGCGCCGGGCATCAGGCGGCCGTGGAAGTTGACGCCCTCCGGGATCGGCCCCGGCAGCCGCTCCGGGCCGATGATCGCGAGCTCGGCGCCGGGCTGCTGCTCGCGCACACGGGCGAACGCCCGCAGCACCGCCGGGCCCCCCTTGCGCTCCCAGTCCTTGCCGACGAACAACGCGCGGAGCGGCGTCCATCGTCGCTCTGGCACGTCGGGCGGCGCGTCGAAGTTGGGGCCCGCCCCGACGGCCACCACCTTCTCCGGATCCTGCTCGAAGTCGTCGAGGAACGAGCGGCGCAGCCACTCGCTCATCGTCAGGATCACGTCCATCTCGTCGTACAGTCGCCGCTCGTGGGCCAGCGCTCGTTTCACGCTCCTGGTCGTGCGGTCCAGTCGCAGGTCCGGGCGCTGCAGGAACGTGGCGAGGTTCCCATCATGGAAGGAGGCGCGGACCACACGGCCCTGAGGGCGAGGCCGGTACCACCCCGTCAGCTGCAGCCAGGCGTCGGGACGGCACTCGCGTGACGCGCGGCGCGCGCGGACCTGCGCGAGGCTGGACATGGATGCGCGGATCACGGGGCTCAGCGGCGCTGCGCCCGCGTTGTAGCGGTGCCGCCAGCGCGTCTGATCGCGATCGACCGATGCAAGCTGCTCCGCCCGGACGAGGGGGCGCGCACGACCGTTCACCGCGCCGGCAAGGTGGCCCGCCTCATCGAGCGCGGTGAGGAGCCGGCGGCTGATGCCGGAGAACGTCGAGGGGTCGAACGGCCCGCCGGGGGAGATCGCGAGGATGCGCGGGGTCGCCATGGCGGACAGCCATACTAGGCGCGTGCCCGGGAGCCGCCGCCGTCTCGCCGTCGTGGAATCGGCGCCGAAAGGCGGGCTGCTCCAGTACGCCGCGCAGCTCGCCGACGGGCTCGCGGCCTCCGGTCACGACGTGGAGCTCATCACGGCGCGGGACAACGAGCTGCTGGGCATGAGCGGCGGCCACGCGCGCATGCGAGCGGTGCTGGTCGCCGCGATGCCCAATCCGTCCGAGCCGCCGACCGGCTGGCGGTACCTCGTTCGTCGGGCCGGTATCGCTGTGCGCCTCGTTCGCGCGATCGCCCGCACCCTCTGGGAGACCCGAAGGGGCGGCTACGACGCCGTCATCCTCATCGACGATCTCAACGTTCCGCTCGCCGCCGCCGGCGCGTTACTGCAGGTTGCGCTCCCGTTCGGCCCGCGGACGGCGGCGATCTGCCACGAGCCGCGGCCGCGCAACCGCTGGGCCGGTGAGGAGCTCTACGTCGAGTCCCGACTTCTGAACGCCCTCCTGCGCAGCCTGTACACACGGCTCGACCTCGTCATGGTGCACGGCGAGCGCAGCCGCGATGAGCTTCACCAGGCATGGGGGCCGGTCCGGGCTGCGGTGATCCCGCATGGCGATCAGGGATTGGTAGGAGGGCTACCGCGTCCTCTCGGGGAGAGCGAGTGCATCCTCTTCTTCGGCGACTGGCGTCGCGCAAAGGGTCTGCCCGAGCTGCTGCAGGCGTTCGAGGTGATCGAGCAGCGCCGGCCGGCCGCCACGCTCACGATCGCCGGAACGCCCTCGCCGGACGGAGATCCGGCCGCCGTGCGAGCGTGGGCGGCCCGTCGCCGCGACAGGGTGGAGATCATCGACCGCTACGTACCGCTCGAGGACGTCCCCGACCTCTTCGCCCAAGCTCGCGTCGTCGCCGTGCCGTATCTCGCGGGGTCGCAAAGCGGAGTGCTCCACCTCGCGATGACCGCCGGCCGACCGGTCGTGGGCACGGACGTCGGCGAGCTGGCGACGACGATCATCGACGGGGTCACTGGTCGCATCGTTCCCGCGGGAGACGTCGACGCACTCGCATCGGCGCTCGAAGAGGTTCTCGCCGATCGAGAGCTCGCGGCTCGGTGGGGAACGGCCGGCCGGCGGAGGGCCGAGGAGGAGCTCAGCTGGGAGCGGGTGGGGCGGCGCGTCCTCGAGGAACTGGACTCGGTCGTCGCGCGGCCCGTCGGCTGACACGCGATGTTCCTGCCATCCGGCCCGCTCTCCTACTAGGATCGCCTGCAGTCCTGCCTTTCCGGGACAAGGATCAGGGGGAACGAAGGTGGCCACGGACGCCGAGCAGGAACGCAAGGAGGGACGCCGTCGCTTCGACGTGCCCGGGCGCAGCCGCCGTCGCGGCGATCGTCCGCAGGCCTCGAGTTCGCTGGTCGAGGCGCTGCCACGCCCTGTCGTGCTGGGGCGCGACCGCGCCTTTCGGCGAGGCCTTGCATACGCCGACTCATGGGCCGCGGCGCTGGCGGTCATCGCTGCAATCGGCGTGCTGGGAAGCCACGGTGACCGGCTCAAGCCCATCGGCTTGGTCGTGCTGCCGCTGGTCGTGATCACGTGCAAGCTCATGGGCCTGTACGACCGCGACGAGCTCGTCGTCCGCAAGAGCACGCTCGAGGAGGCACCCACGCTCTTCGGGCTCACGACGCTCTACACGCTGCTGATCTGGCTGTTGGAGCCGTTCATCGTCGACGGCGAACTCGGGCGAAAGCAGGTCATCGGCCTTTGGGGCTGCCTCTTCGTCTGCATGCTGCTGGGCCGGGCGATCGCGCGCATGCTCGCACTGCGATTCACCGAACCGGAGCGCTGCCTCGTCCTGGGAGAGCCCACCGCAGCTGAGTCGATCATCCGCAAGCTTCGCGAGCGCGGCGGGGGCATGAGGACCGAGGTGATCGCTCAGATGCCGCTCCAGGGCGACATGGACCACGTCGCTGGATTGACCGATGTCGCGCAGGCGATCCGCGACCACGACGTGCACAGGGTCGTGCTCGTGCCGGGCAGCGGTGAGACCGACGCCATGCTCGACGTCATCCGGCTGGTCAAGGGTCTAGGCGTCCGCGTGAGCGTGCTGCCGCGCGTGCTCGAGGTTCTGGGCTCGTCTGTCGAGTTCGACGACATCCACGGCATGCCGATGCTCGGGATCCGGTCCTTCGGCCTGAGTCGCTCCTCTCAGGCGGTCAAGCGGGTGACGGACATCGTCGGCGCATCAATCGGCCTTGTCGCTGTCGCTCCCCTCATGCTCGTGATCGCCGTCGCGATCAAGCTCGACTCGCGGGGCCCAGTGTTCTTCCGTCAGGAGCGCGTCGGGCGGGACGGCAGGCACTTCGGGCTCCTGAAGTTCCGCTCGATGGTCGCCGATGCGGAGGCGAGGAAGCCGGAACTCATGTCGCGCAACCAGGCCGACGGGCTCTTCAAGATCGCCGACGACCCGCGCATCACGCGCGTCGGTCGGCTCCTACGCAAGACAGCGCTCGACGAGCTGCCGCAGCTCTTCAACGTGCTGCGCGGCGAGATGAGCCTCGTTGGGCCGCGTCCCCTCGTGGTCGACGAGGATGAGAAGATCGTCGGCTGGCATAGGCGCCGCCTCCACCTGACACCGGGGATGACCGGCCCCTGGCAGATCTTGGGCTCCTCGCGCGTCCCGCTGAACGAGATGGTCAACATCGACTACTTGTACGTCGCCAACTGGACGTTCTGGACCGACGCGAAGATCCTGCTACGCACCGTGATCTACATGGTTCGTGGCGGCGGCATGTGAGCACAGAGGCAACGGCGCCCACCGACATCGCGGCCGTTCGGTCTCCCACCGGGCCGTCGGCCGCTCCCCGCATCGGGCCGTGGCCCGGTGTGCTGCTCGTCGCGCCGGCGCTGCTCGTCGCGGCGCTCGCGTTCTCCTCGGGCGGCTTCTTCCCGGATGACACGGCGCTCGCTGGCCTTGTCGCGATCCTGGCGCTGGTCGTACGGATCACGTTGGCGCCGGGCGCGTTCGCGAGACCCTCAGTCGGCGCCGTGGTCGCGATCGTGGCGTTCGCCTGTCTTTCCGCATGGACGCTGATCTCGAGCGGCTGGTCGCATGCGCCGGCGCGAGCGATCCTCGAGTACAACCGGACGCTGCTGTACGTGGCGCTGCTCCTCGTCTTTCTCTCGATCGGCAGCAGCGAGGGCCGGGCGCGAGCGCTCGTCGTGGCCACGGCGCTCGGCTGCGCGGTCACAGGAATCGCTGCACTGGGGCCATGGCTGCTGCCCGACACGTTCCCGATCGACGCCGCATTCGGCCGGGGCCGGCTGAACTGGCCGACGAGCTACTGGAACGCGTCCGGCCTGATCGCGGCGTTCGGCGTCGTTCTCTGCGCGCACCTGGCCTGTTCGGCCCGCGATCACCCGGCGCTGCGGGTGGTCGGCGCCGCCGCCGTGCCGCTGCTGGTCGGAGCGGTGGTGTTCAGCGCGTCCCGTGGCGCTGTTGCCGCCGGCGCGATCGCCGCGATCACCTACGTGCTGGCCGGTCGCTCTCGCGGGATGATCACGGGGTTGCCGGTCGTGCTGCTCGCAGGCGGCTTGGCGGCGCTGCACGCGGTAGGCGTCCAGGGGCTCGACGCGGCCGAGCCGTCGGCGGCCGCGCTGGACGCGGGCCGGGACTCGGCGATCGTGCTCGGCGTGCTCGCGGCGAGCGCGGCGGTAGCCCGCACGGCGCTGCTGGTCGCGGATGCGCGGCTTGCGAACTGGCGGGCGCCCCGGCTTGGTCCGGGGGCGGCGCGCGCGCTGGTCGCAGGCGTAGTCGCCGCGCTCGTCGTCGTCGGCCTCGCTGCGGGCGGCATCGACCGCGTGCGCGACGGATGGGATCGTTTCACCGACCCGGATACCGTGATGACGACGCCCGAGCCCGGCCAGCGCCTGACCGAGCTCGGCAACAACGGGCGCATCGAGATCTGGGAGGTCGCGCTGCACTCCGGCTTCGATGAGCGGCCGTCGTCGGGCACGGGCGCCGGGACCTACGCACTGCTGTGGGAGCGCGATCGCCCGAGCTACCGCAACGTCCTCGACGGCCACTCCGTCTACCTCGAGACGATGGGGGAGCTCGGCCTCGTCGGGCTGGCGTTCCTCGTCGCCGGGCTCGCCTGCATGCTCGGCGCGCTGTGGCGGCGTGCGCTGGGTGACCGCCAGCCCGCCTGGGCGGCGCTGGCAGCGGTCGCGACGGCGTGGGCGGTGCACGCCGGCGTCGACTGGGACTGGGAGATGCCGGCGCTCACGGCGTGGGTCTTCTGCGCGGGCGGGCTCGCGCTGGGCCGGCAAGCGATGGCGATCCGATCGCCCCAGGGACTCGTGCGATCGCTCGGGATCCTCGGCGGCGTCGGGTGCGTGGTGCTCGCCCTGGTGCCGCTGGCGGTGTTGCGCTCGCAGGGTCCCCTCATCGACGCGCAGCGCGCGCTGCGCGCCGGCGACTGCCCGCAGGCGATCGACCGGGCCGTCGCGTCCAGCTCGGCGCTGTCGGTGCGTCCTGAGCCGTTCGAGCTGCTGGCCTGGTGCGACGTGCGCATGGGTCGCGGCGGCCTCGCGCAGCAGATGGCGGCGGCCGCAGTCCGGCGCGATCCGGGCAGCTGGGAGCCCCGTTACACCCAGGCGCTCGTGCGCGCGGCGACGGGGCAGGACCCGCGCTCGGCCGCGCTGGCCGCGCTGGTGCGCAATCCGCTCCACCCGTTCGCGAGGGACGCGGTCCAGCGCTTCACCGCGAAGAACCGCCGCGACTGGCGACGCCTCGCGCTGGAGGCGCCGTTGCCGCTGGGAGCCGAGTCGTGACGGGCGCTAGATGCTGCGTCGGCGGAGCAATGCGCCTGCCGCTATGAGCAGCGCACCCACGATGACGATCGGGATCGCGGCGAAGCCGGTGAACGGCAGCTCGTCGTTCGCTGAGGCGACCTGCACCTGCACCGGCGCCTGCGCGTTGCCCTCGTCTGTCTCGCCCGCGTCGCCGCCGAGGGAGGGATCCTCTTGGTCGGACTCGCCGCCGACAACGCTGTCGTCGTCGGTCGTGGTCGCCGGCGTCGTCTCGGTCGTGCCCGCGACCCCGACCTGGGGCGACGGTGTGGCGGTCGTCGTGACCGGCGGGGCGTACTGGGCTCGCACGGCGGTCGTGTCTGACGCGAGGCCGGACACGGCGAGGCTCGCGCCGCCCCCGGTAAGGAGGATGCCCAGCGCCATGATGAGCGTCGCGGCGATCGAGGCGCGGGACGCACGGTGCCGCTGAGGTACGCGCTCCACGACACGGTCATGGACGCGGTCGTACGCGGCGGGGGAGAGGTAGGGCCGCTCGCGCTCCAGCCGCGCGGCCAGCTCGTCGAGATCGTGTCGAGGGTCGGTCATGCGCTGTGATACGCGGCAGGGGCTCGAAACCTGATGCGTCGTCCAGAGTTGGCGCGTGAACGCTTCGAGCGGATGTACCGGGAGCACGCCTCCGCGCTCTACGCCTACCTGCGGTGGTCGTGCGGCGACGACACCCTCGCCGAGGACCTGCTGGCGGACGTATTCGAGCGCGTGCTGCGCTCAGCGCACCGCTATGACCCGCGCCGTGGGAGCGAGACGACGTGGCTTTACGCCATCGCGGTCAACCGCGTGCGCGATCACGCGCGTCGCCGCGCCGCTGAGCGCCGCGCGGTGCTGCAATTGCGGGCCGAGGCTGAGCGCGCTCCGGTGGGCTCGCCGACCGTCGAGAGCGCCGTCGCGGCACGCGATGAGGTGGCCACCGCGCTGGCGCAGATGAGCGACGCGGAGCGCGAGGTCATCGCGCTGCGCTTCAGCTCCGACCTCACGATGGACCAGGTCGCTCAGGCGCTCGGTGAGCCGCGCAGCACCGTCGAGGGCCGGCTCTATCGAGCCCTCCGCACGTTGCGGGAGAAGCTGCGCGACGACCAATGACAATCGTCACTGGTCGCACGGCGCAGCCGTACAGCTTCGCGAGGCGAGCAACTGCAGCCGGTCCCATGGGAACCCCTTGAGAGCGTCCCAATGCGCGATGTCGCCCAGTGGGCCCGCCGGATCATAGGCACCCACTCCGGCCGTCGCCGGATCCTCGCCGAAGAACGCCACGCTGCCGTTGGTGACGTCCCGCACGATCAAGCCGTACTGCTGGGCGGCGCGGGCAAGCGCTCGCGCCACAGGCGAGAGCGGCAGAAGGTCGACGTTGACGGTCGGATCCAGTCGGAGCCGAGCGCCTGCGGGCATGCAGTTCGCGCTCTTGCTCTTGCCGTCGGTTCGCTGCGCCGGCCATCGGAATGAATCAGCGCACGCGTCGGGGACCGCTACGGCGACCGCGTGCCGGATCTGTCCGGCGCGCGCGTCTGCGCCGGTCAGAAGACCAGCTGCCACTGGCAGGCTGGTTGCGGTCGATCCCCAGCTCCAGCCCTCATGATCACTGGCGCCAGGCCACACGCCGTTGGAGTAGTAGCCCGGGTTGGAGGAGACGTTCGACATGGCACCGCCCCAGGTGGCGTGCCATCCGTCCGCCTCCCAGGTCGCGCGCCAGAACTCCCATAGCGTATCCGTCGCTGGTTGGTACACCGTGAGGTGGCCATCGGTTCCGCTAGCCGCCGTTGCGCCTTGCGGGATCGGAACGCCGCTGCTCAACGCTCGACGCAGGCCGTCGCCGTACGGGTTGTCGAGCTGCACTCGGACTCTCGGTGTCTCTGCGGAAACGATGTAGACCGGTGTGCTGTAGGTCCCGACACTGACCGCCGGAAGAACGTTCCGGGCAGCGGCGTCGGATATCGCCCAGGCGAGTTCCGCAATTCGGCCGGGCGACTGCTGGTCGATCGGAGCGGCGGCATCGATGGGGCTGTTCCACGGGCTCGTCGGCGCCAGGAATCCGTTGCCGGGCACAGGCGAAGGCGTCATGACAGCAGCCGACTGTGGCGCTGGCGCCGTCGGTGGCCGGGCCGGCGCCTGGCATCTGCGAGCCGGCGAACGACGGCGACGCCGGTGTCTGGGTCGTCGGGAATCCTCATCGCGACGGCGCCTCGCCGACGACGCGCGTGGGTCCGTCGCGGACGTCGCCGCGCGGCGGTGCCGGCGTCGATGGGAGCGACGCCGCTCACGACTACCGGAGGCATCACAGCGATGCGTCTGCGGACGGTGGATTTCTCTGTGGCGGTCGCGCGCAGCGGCGCCCGGGGCGGATGACAGGAGCACGAGGAACGCGGCAGCGCAGACGAGGAGCATCAGGAGGCCGATCAGGCGCGCATGTGGGTCTCTCGACGCCGATGGCGCGGCGAGCTTCCTCCTAGGCGGACCAGGTAGCGACATGCGATGATGCTGCGTCGTCACGCGGCCTTCGCCTATCGGCCGATCGCCCCTGATGACGAACAAGCGTATCGGCCGATCGGCGGTCGCTCTGGAGGACACCGCGGCGATCCGCAGAAGCTATGTGGCGGTCTCGCGGGAGAACCCGTGCGGAACCAGACACGCTCACTACCACTTCGCAGAGCATCGACGAGACTTGATCCCTCGCCGGCAGGGAAAGCTCGGCAGGTCCAAAGTGCCAGAGCCCACCACGGAGGAATCCCAGCAGCAGGAGACTCGCGAGCGCTTCGCCAGAGGTACGCTCCGTCTCCGCCCTCGCTTCACGCGCCTGGAGCATGCGTCCCTGGAAGAGGGGCCGGTCAACCAGGAGATCCTTGGTCGCGACCGGCTGTATCGACGCGCGCTCGCATACGCCGATACGGTCGCCGCTGCTGTCGCGCTGTTCCTCACCATCGCTGTGCTTGGCGACGGCGATCGCCTTCGGCCCCAGGCGCTCGTTGCGCTTCCCATCGTCGTGGTGGCCAGCAAGCTCATCGGGCTCTATGACCGCGATGAACTTCGCTTGCGGAAGTCGACGCTCGACGAAGCGCCGGCTCTCTTCCAGCTGGCGACGCTCTACGCCCTCATCGTCGGCCTGCTTTCCGGCGGGTTCATGGACGGAGAGCTCGGCCGCTCTCAGCTCTTCGGATTGTGGGCATGCCTCTTCGGCTGCTCCATCGTCTGTCGCGCCTTCGCGCGCGAGCTGTGCAGCCGGCTGGCCAGTCCGGAGCGATGCCTCGTCCTAGGCGAGTCGAGGACATCGGAGTCGCTGTGTAGGAAGCTGCGAGAAGGGAAAGGACTACGCGTCACGGTCGTGGGACGGTTGCCCCTTCCCACGGCTTCGGACGGCAACTTCGCATCGAGTGACCTGCGTCGCGTGATTCATGAGCGCAACGTCCATCGCGTGATCCTGGCGCCGAGCGGCGGGGAAACGGACGAGATGCTCGACACGATCCATCTCGTGAAGGCGATGGGCATTCGGGTCAGCGTTCTGCCCCGGGTTCTGGAGGTTGTAGGGTCGTCCGTCGAGTTCGATGACGTCAACGGAGTGCCGGTCCTCGGCGTGCGCAGCTTCGGGCTGAGTCGCTCGTCGCAGCGGCTGAAGCGAGCGACGGACGTGGCGGGTGCATCGATTGGTCTCCTCGTGACTTCACCGCTCTTGTGCTGCATCGCGCTGGCGTTGCGGCTGTCATCGCCCGCTCCTGTGTTGTTCAGGCAGGTGCGGGTGGGGCAGGACGGTCGCCAGTTCCACCTGCTCAAGTTCCGCTCCATGGTTCACGACGCCGAGGCAAGGAAGGCGGAGTTGCTCGAGCGAAATGAATCCGATGGCCTGTTCAAGCTGACCGACGATCCGCGCGTAACCCGCATCGGGAGGTTCCTGCGGCGAACGTCACTGGATGAACTGCCCCAGCTCATCAACGTGCTCCGCGGCGAGATGAGTCTCGTCGGCCCGCGTCCGCTCGTCGTTGAGGAAGACGAGAAGATCGTCGGATGGCACCGCCGTAGGCTTCATTTGACCCCCGGGATCACGGGGCCCTGGCAGATCCTCGGACCGGTGCGCGTGCCGTTGAACGAGATGGTCAACGTGGACTACCTCTATGTCGCCAACTGGAGTTTCTGGACCGACGTGAAGATCATGCTCCGCACGGTGCTGCACGTGCTGCGGAGCCGAGGGATGTAGCGGTGGTGCTGCAACGTGGCGGGTCGCCGCGAGTAACCTATGTCACGGGACGCTATCCGGCGGTGTCGCACACCTTCGTGCTTCGAGAGGTTCAGGCCCTTCGGCGACTCGGTGTGGACGTCCGCACCGTGTCGGTTTGGCGCTCGCCGCCGGACCAGCTGATCTCCGAAGACGAGCAGGAGGAGTTCGAAACCACGAGCGTGTTGTTGGGATCACCCATGTCATCGCTCGTCCGGGCACACGTCCGCGCTCTCCGTGCGTGTCGTGGACGTTACGTGCGAATGCTCGCCAGCGCCGTGCGCCTCTCGGCTGCTGGGCTTCGGGGGAAGGTAGTCGGGATCTCCTGGTTCCTGCAAGCTCCTTTGCTCTGGACTCTTTGCGGCGCCCAGGAGAGTCGCCACCTCCATGCTCACATGGACGGCACTGCGCCAACGCTTGCCATGCTCACGGCCGGACTTGGAGGGCGCACCGGGAACGCGCCGTGGACGTGGAGTTTCACGGTGCACGGGCCGTCTGAGTTCTTCGACGTCCACCGCCAGGCGTTGGCGGAGAAGGTTCGCGATGCCGATGCCGTCATCGCGATCTCCGACTTCGCACGCTCTCAGCTGATGTCGCTAGTCGACGAAGAGCACTGGGAGAAGATCGACGTCGTCCACTGCGGCGTCGACCCGAACCTGTTTCATCCCAACGCTACGTCCGCCATCGCGAGGTCTGAAGGTCCGCTGCGGATTCTGAATGTCGCGCGAATGGCTCCAACGAAGGGTCATGCGATCCTGGTGGAGGCCGTCGACCGCTTGGAGCGCGAAGGTTTCACGGTAGAGGTGGTGCTGGTAGGGGACGGACCCAGGAGGGCGGCCCTCGAGCAGATGGTGCGAACGCGTGGACTGGAGCACCGCATCCGGTTTGCCGGAGCCGTAGGGCAGGACGCAATTCGCTCGCTCTACGACTGGGCCGATGTGTTCTGCCTGCCGAGCTTCGCCGAGGGCGTTCCGGTCGTGCTCATGGAGGCGATGGCGATGGCGTTGCCGGTTATCGCGACGCGCGTCGCCGGTGTGGCCGAGCTCGTCGAACCAGGCCAGAGCGGATATGTGCTGTCCCCGGGACGTGTCGACGAACTCGTGGCGGCAATACGCCGACTCGGAACCGATCCGATGCTGCGTCAAGAGCTGGGCCGCCGAGGGCGGCGCGCGGTCACGGAAGGATTCACGGTCGAGGAGAACGCCGCTCGTCTTCTTGGAGTCCTTACCACCAGGACAGGCGCCTCCGGCGCGCGCACTCAAAGACGCGTCGACGATCAGGTCTGAGATCCCCGCGTAGGCCTCCGCGCCAGGCCCTCCCGAATCACCATCCAGATGAATATGCCATTCGTCTTGGCGTACCTGGCGAAAAGCCGCCGGGGTTCCTGAAGCAGGCGATACAGCCACTCGAGACCCAGCCGTTGCATCCAACCGGGGGCGCGCCGCGTGACGCCCGCAACCACGTCGAGCGCCCCACCCACGCCCATGGCGAACGAGACGCCTGTGTGCCTGGCGTACCGGCTCAGCCAGTGCTCCTTCTTGGGGGAGGACATCGCGATGAAGAGAAGCTTCGGCGAGGCCGCTCGCACTTGGCGCGCGACCTCCTCGTCCTCCTCCGCCGAGAAGTAGCCGTTCCGATAGCCACTGACCAGCAGTCCCGGATACCGTCGCGTGAGCTCGGCGACGGCGCACTCCAGCACATCCTGCCGCGCGCCCAGGAAGTACACCGGCCACCCACGGCGAGCAGCCAGCGCAAGCAGTTCGTGCATCAGATCGATGCCTGCAACGCGTTCGGGCAGCGGTTGCCCCAGAACACGAGACGCCCACACGACAGACTGACCGTCCGCTGACGTGATGTCGCAGGCGTCGACCATAGCCTGCATGTCCGGATCGCCTCGAAGGGACACGACCTTCGCGGCGTTGAGGGAGACCTGCTGCGCAAACGTCCCGCTCTCGATGAGCTTCTCGCAGCGCGCGACCGTCTCATCCATGGTCATCGCGTCGATGTGGCAGCCGAGGATGAAGATCCGACGGGGACAGTTGATCGGTTCAGCGGTCATTGACCACCTTGAGGACGCGTAGGCGGGGTGAATCTGCGAACCAACGCGACGGCGCGTCGGCTTTCGAATCGGGCCGCCGTGCCCTGCCGGCCGCCGCAACGCCAGCGAGGAGCCAGAACATCAGATTGGGAAAGAACTGCGGCGGCACGAAGTTCGACACGACGAGATAGAAGACGGCGTACGCAAGAAACACCGCCTTCCAGATCCGGAGATCGTCGTCTGGCGTAGGAGACTTCAGGACCCATGCGGCGGCGGCCACGAGACACCCGAACCAGAGCGTGAAGCCGACCAGACCGAGCTCGGCTCCATGACTGAGGAACTCGTTGTGCACCTGGAACGCAAACCCCTGCAGCGGATGGTCGGGCGCCTGCTCATAGAAGTCACCGGCGAGGCTGGCTTCGGGGAACGTCCCCCAGCCGAAGCCGATCAGCGGTCTCGCCGTGATCATGTTGAGGGCCGCTGTGTTGAGGTCCTCCCGTTGCCAGACTGTGTCCTGCTGATTGAGTCGGGCTGAGACCTCGTCCGACGGCGCGAGGGTGTAGACGATGCCGGCCACGATGGCGACGACCAGCAGCAACACGCCCACGTATCGACGAAGCGCTCCAATCGCGAGGCCGGCGGTGAGAGTTGCGATCAAGGCCGCAAGCCAGACCGACCGTTGGAGAGAGAACATCATGCCGAGACAGCACACCAAGAGAACGACACCAGCGCACATCCGCGCCCGCGTGCTGCGCCAAAGTGCCATCGCAGCGACTGCCGCGGCGGCACCCAGGTAGAGAGCGGTTCCATTGGTCACGGCCTCGAGGAACGGTCCGCGGGCCCGTCCCCAGTGGATCCCGACTGCCGGGTTCTCGATGTACGAAGGTAGTACGAGACTCCTAGGCCCAGTGGTTTCGAGGATGGCCGTCACGCCGAGGTAGCCGCCGAGGAGGAGCAATGCCATCAGTAGCGCGTCCCGATGGCGTCGGGATGCGAAGGCGGCCGGAGCGACGTAGAAGACGACGAACAGCAGGATGCCGAAAGTCTCGAACAGCTTGAAGAACGTGCTCTTATCCGTGAGTGTCCCGGCCACGGCGGCCGACACGACGACGTACACGCTGGCCAGCGCGAGCGCGTAGTGGATCGCGCTTGTCGGAAGCGGCCGCCGATGCGCCACGGCAGGCGCGCGAAGTAGTACGGCGCCGACGCCGACCACCAGCAGCAGCCGCTGAGGCGAGAAGGTTCCCGGCACGTGAAGCAGGTTCCACCAGCCGGCGATCGGAGACAGAAGCACCGCCACGATGAAGGTCATAGCCGGCGCGGCATGCCACAGAATGGCGGCGATGGCGCCCGACGTCGCGAGGGCCAGCATCGCGAGCGCGACGGCCGACTCGCGATCTGTCCGGACGGCCACCGCAGTCGCCCCCACTGCAACGACGGCGACGCACGCGAGCCACATGCCCCACCGGGCCGCGGGCGCTGCGCGAGCGGCCGAGAGCTGTCTCACGTACGGCCCTACCAGGCTTCGAACGGACGCCGGACGCCGCGATTCGCTCGCAGCGTGGCCAGCGCCAAGCCGATGAGGCCCCCCGCAACGAAGCCTACGAACCCGTACAGCTGCAGGCGACGCTGGCGGTCAGACGTGGCGGCTTCCGCGCGGGTGAGGAGGGTCGGCTTCCCGGTCACCGCTCGGTTCGCCTGGAGCTGCTGGTAGCGCGCTCCGAGTGCCTGCGCTCGCAGCTGCAAGGTGCGGAGACGAGTGCTCGCGGCCTGTGCGGCGGGACCGTTCGGATTGTTTCGCTGGGCGCGGTTGTATTGCGCACGCGTCGAGGCGATCTCGGCGGACACCGCCTTGTACTGCCGGTACGTCCGGCCGACGTCGGTCGTTACCGCGTTGATCTCGGCGATGTACCGAGTGAGAGAGCCGGCGATCGCATTCGCCAGCACCACCGCGCTCTGCTCGGAGGGTCCGGACGCACTCACCCAGATCTCCGGACTGGAGGGCACCGGGCTTGCGGACACTCGCGAGGCGACCTGCCCGCGCGGCAGCCGCAGGCGCTGCGCCACTGGCCCGACCACCGCGTCGGCGTTCACCGCGCGGGCGTAGCCGGCCGCGAGGGTCTCTGTCGCCGTCGAGAGACCCGAGAGCGCGCCCGGTGCGCTGAGGTCGAGCCTCGTCACCTGGAGCCGCGTCTTGGCGGAGTAGGTCGGATCATGCCGCGAAGCGACGAACATGGCTGCGGCCGTCAGAACGATGATGGGAAACAGGACGATCAACGGGTGCCGCAACGCGGATGCGACGACACCCAGTGGGGGTCTCGGTGGCCGAGCGGCTCCGACCTGCACTCGCGACTGGGCGAGCTGCAGGCCACGCTCCGGCTCATCCTGGTCGGTTCGGGTGTCCAGCACGGTCGACTCCTTCCGGCCTGCGCTCTCCAATCCAGACGGCCGCTTGCGCCCACGCGCTCACGTCGTCACGCAGCTTAGGGCGTCGCCCGGCGTCTGAACGGCCATTCGCGCCGTCACGCCCCAGAACGCCCGCGCCACTCACGGAAGAGTAGAGCGATCCGGCCCTGGTACGGGCTCTATCCGTAGCAACCGCAGCGGCAGATGCCACGCCGCATTGGGGATCGTCGCGAAGTTCGTCGGGCGACGCGCCAGGCGTCCGAGGGCGGCGAGAACACTCTTCGACGAGAGGTCGACGGGCGCCAGCGCGCGCGGCATCGGTGCCCTGCCGTCGCGAGGACCTCCGGGCAAGAGCGCGACCGTCGGTCTGCCATCTTCCGCCCACCGTGCGCTCTCGCGTCGGTTGAGGAAGCGCGCCCCCAGGGCTCCCAGAGCGCCGAGGGCGGGCGTTGGCCTCATCAGCGTGCGTACCGCTGCGACGAGGGCGGATCCGTCCGTTCGTGCTCTGAGGGCGTCCCATGCGAGCACGCCTTCGCGTAGCGCTCGGGTGCGCGACGAGCACCAGCCGTTCTCGACGTAGCTGTCCAGGGCTCGACGCACGGCTCGTTGCATGACGCCGTGGTCGCCGGACATCTGCTGCTCGTGGATGTGGTACCGAATTCCGACCTCCGGTGCCACGACGCCCGTGTGCTCCGCGAGAAGGCGCACCCAGAGGTCCAAGTCCTCGATGACTCCATCCCATGGACGAAAACCGCCGAGCGCGAGCGCCGCGTCGCGTCGCAGCATCGCGGCGCTCGGCGCGAGCGGGTTGGCGGGATACAGAACATCGCGTGGTGCCATGAGCACAGCCCGCCGACTCGTGACGGGTCCCATGAGTCTGCCGCGAGAGGGTCCGTTCCCGGTCCGGATCGAGCTCGCCCCCACGAGCACATGGTTCGCTCGAAGGGACCACAGTCGCGCAAGATGATCGGGCAGCCACTCGTCGTCCGAGTCGAGGAAGGCCACCCAGTCATGTCGTGCTGCGGCCAAGCCCGTGTTTCGCGCCGCGGACAGCCCCCGGTTGGACCCGTGGGTGATCACACGTGCGCCCTGCGACGCCGCGATCTCCGCTCCGTGATCCGACGAACCATCATCCACGACGATGATCTCGTCCGGAGGCCGGGGTCGCTGGGACCGCACGCTGCGCAACGCGCGGCCGATCGTGTCCTCCCGGTTGTAGAGCGGGATCACGACGCTGATCGGAAGCGACATGGCAGGGTCGACGGTGTGCTCGGTGCTCGAATGCCGCACGTCCGCGGTCAGCCCCGGTCCTGGCGCAGCGTCACGCCGAACGCGACGGCGTCTCGAACGAGATACGGCGCGTAGCGGGCGACTGGCCACCACTTGCGAGGCCTGTAGAACGGCGTCAGGAGTCGCGCGACCATCCAGCCGACCGTCGTTCCTCCGCGCTCTGCAGGATTCCAGCTTCGCCAGTTTCCCGCCGAGATCGACGCCATCGCGACGACGGTCATCCCTGGGAAGTACCGCGCCATCTCCTCGGGCGTCGGACGAAACATCGTGTCGATCGGGTCGGCGTGGTACGGGAAGCGCTGTGGCCCCGTGACGATCACGTAGCCGCCGGGCGGGATGAGCGAGGCGACGGCCGTCGCGATCGATCGCGGCTCGACGACGTGCTCGAAGAGGTTCGAGATCATAGCCGAGCGACATCCCAGCCGTGGCATGCGGTCGCGGAAGGCGGGATCGCTGAGATCACCCACGACGTCGACCCCTGGGTCGGGCTTCAGATCAAGGTGCACGATCGTGCCGCCACGCATGCGCAACGGCGCGAAGACGTTGGCGTCGATGTGGGGCTGGACTCGCTCGCGGAAGTCACGCGTCGATGAGCCGACGTTGAGCAGCGGGAAGAGCCGGTCGTCCGGAATCGTCGCGAGCTGATCCCTGATCCACTCGGACTCGCGGATGAGCACGTCGCCAGGCTAGCCACAGCCGCGGCCCCAGGTGGTCACAGCACGTCGGGAGATCGACCCCCGACTAGACGGCTGATCTAGACAACGCCGCCGCGCCGCAGGTCGCGCTCGCAGGCGCCGATCTGAAGGTGGCCACCGTCTTTTCCGGACGCGGCCGACTCCCGCGTCCGCCCCCTTCTCGAGGTTCTACCGTGTCCGTCTCGCTCAGGCGGCGCTTCGCGCTGCACGTCCTGCTGCTTGCCTTCGTACTGCCCGTCTTCGCTGCCCCCGCTGCGGCGGGGTCGTCATGTCGTACCGACCGGGCGTGCGGCGGCTCGGCGCGCGCCGGCGCGCAGCCGCGCGCGACAGTCGCGGACTCCTCTTCCCGCGACCGGCAGCGCAAGCGGAAGGCGAGCACGCGCGCGACGCGGCGGACCGCTTCGTCGACGCGGCGGCCCCGGCGCAGACGGCCGACTCCGGGGCGCGCTCCTGCGTCGTCGAACAGCACGCACTCGTCGTCGCCGTCGGTGCATACGCGTCGGCAGCAGACGTCCGAGACGAGTACGTCGAGCCCCACCGCTGGCGCCCGGTCGGGCCGACTGTTCGCACCGAACAGCTTCTGGAACGCGCGTCTGTCCGACAACGCCGCACTCGATCCGACCTCACCGGCTCGTGTCGCCGCGCTCAACGGCGAGATCGAGGCCGAGATCAGGTACGGCACCGGACCCTGGATCAGCGAGAGTCAGTACAGCACGCCGCTGTACACGGTTCCGGCCGGCCAGCCGCGGGTCTCCGTGACGCTCGATGCCGGCTCGTGGGCGGATTCGCTTCGCCGTGCTCTTTCCGGCGGCGTCCCGATTCCCTCGGGTGCGAAGCCGGCCGCCGGTACCGACGGGCATCTCACCATCTACCAGCCCTCGACCGACACGCTCTGGGAGTTCTGGCGTGCCTCGCGCCAGAGCGACGGATGGCACGCCAGCTGGGGCGGCGTGATGCAGCACGTCTCCAGCAGTCCGGGCTACTACTCGAGCTCGTCCTTCGACGGCCTTGCGCCCTATGAGGGCTGGAACTGGGGCTCGACGGCGAGCAGCCTGCCGGTGATCGGCGGGACGATCATGATCAGCGAGCTGCGTGACGGCGAGATCAAGCACGCGCTTGCAATCGACATCCCCGACGCCTGTGTAGGCAGGTTCAGCTGGCCTGCGCAGCGGACAGATGGCGGTTCATCGGCGCCGGAGTGTCTTCCTGAGGGCGCGCGACTTCGACTCGATCCGACGCTGGACCTCGCCTCGCTCAACCTTCCGCGAATCACGCTGATACTGGCGAGGGCCGCACAGCGATACGGGATGGTGGTGCGTGACGTCACGCATCATGCCGTGGGGTTCTACGCGGAGGACCCGACGCCCACCGGCACCGAGCCCTACTGGGGCCCCGATGGCCTGTACGGCGGGCTCGCACCCTGGACGTTCCTTCCTCAATTCCCCTGGGGGCGACTTCAGCTCTTGAAGATGACCGTGTGCACCGCGGCGCCGTGCCTTGCTCCGACCGCGGCCGTGGATGGCAGCTCGGGCCGAGCGAGGCGCCGGCCCGCAGGGCGGCGCGCCTCATGAACGACGTCTGAGCGACGCATCGGCGGCGCCCGCGCTTGTGCGACTCACGCCGCCGGAGGGTCGCCTATCGTCCAGGACGGTGCGTCAAGGCAGCGTCGATTCTCATCGGTCGCGCCCGTCGGTGAAGGCTGGCGGCCTCCACCGCCGGCGCACGAAGCGCCGGGCGGTGTTCGTCACGGACATCGCCACGCCGTACATGGTGGCCGTCTTCGAAGCCCTCGCCAAGCAGTGCGAACTGCACGTCGCCTTCTGCTCTCGCACCGGCACTCGAGGCGCGGCGTGGGCGTTCGAGGACGGTCTTCCGTTCTCCCACCGATTCGTGGAGGGAGTCACGATCCGGCGAAAGGACGAGAGCGGGACCGATTACTACTTGTCGCCGAGAATCCTTCTCGAGATCGCTCGGCACCGGCCGCACATCGTCATCACGGCCGGGTTCTCGATCCCGAGCGTCTATGCGGCGGCCTATGCCACCGTCCGTGGGTGCGGCTTCGTGATCCACAGCGACGGCACGAGCGTCTCGGAGGAGGGTTTCAGCAGGCCTCAGATGCTGGCACGCCGAGTGCTGCTCGGACTTCGCCCGTCGTGCGCGGCCAACAGCAGGGCGAGCGGTGAACGCTTCGCGGAACTGGGCGTGCCGGCCGCTCGCGTCTTCCACGCTCCGCACTCCTCGCGGCTCGCGCCTCTTTGGAAGGTGGCTCGGACGCGCGATGCCCGCAGCGACCGGTTCCGCGTCCTGGCCGTCGGCCGCCTCATTCCGCGTAAGGGATTCGATCGACTTCTTCACGCCGCTGCAGTCGCGCGGAACGAGGTGCCGCAGCTGACGGTTCGGATTGCCGGGTCGGGACCGGAGGAGCCCGCGCTGAAGGCGCTCGCGGCCGGGCTCGGCGTGCCGACGGACTTCCTGGGCTTCGTGGACCAGCCCGATTTACCCGCCGTCTACGCGGAGGCCGACGCTTTCGCCTTTCCGACGCTGCTCGACCCCTTTGGGATCGTGCTCCTCGAGGCGGCTGCCTCAGGGCTTCCCCTGCTCGCCTCGCCGGCCGGCGGAGCAACGCAGGACCTCGTCATCGATGACCAGACCGGGTTCGTCATCGAGCCCTACGATGTCGACGGTCTCGCGGCCGCCATTGTCCGGCTCGGCCGCGATGTCCAGCTTCGCCGTCGGCTGGGTCGCGCCGCGCACGAGCTCACACTCGGACGGGGTCCCGACGATACGGCGGCGGCATACATCGCGGCCGGCGAGGCATCCCTGCGGCAGAGGCGGTCAAGCCTGGCTCGCAGGCTCCGGAGCAGGCGATGGGCCTCCGAGCCGCAGGGCTGACCACGAGGAAGCCGCTTCTGGTGGCCGCATGTTTCGTCGCCGTCGCGACGATCGTGCTCGTCGCGATCCTCATGACCCGATCGCACAGGCAAGGGTTGTTCAGCGACGAGAGCCCGTGGAACTCGGCCCTCGGCGCGGACGCGCACATCGATCCAAGCTCGCGACGTCGCGTCGACGCCTTGGCGACTCGTATCGAGGCGGCCCAGCGGAACGGCCTGTGGCCCGCGGTCACGTTCGGGGCGTACAGCGTCCCGGTCTACGTCGTCGGCGACGATGCGCCGAGTGTTCCGGTGCGCCTCGACACCGGACCGTGGGGCAAGGCCCTTGCGCGGGCACTCGCGTCCGGCGTGCCGATTCCTAGCGTAGCTCGGCCGGCGCCCGGGACCGACGGCCATCTTGTCATCTGGGAGCCCTCGACAGACCGCCTCTGGGAGTTCTGGCAGGCAGTCAGGCGACGCGACGGCTGGCACGCGTCGTGGGGCGGTGCGATGCGTCAGGTCTCAGCGAGCCCGGGCTACTACTCGGATCGCTCATGGCCGGGACTGCGATCCAACGAAGGCTGGAACTGGGGGGCGACCGCAACGAGCCTGCCCGTCATTGCAGGGCTCGGCACGCTGGAGGAGCTGCGCCGCGGGCGGATCGACCATGCGCTCGCGGCTTCCGTACCGGAGGCCTGCGCGGGCGTCTTCGCCTTCCCCGCGCAGCGCACCGATGGCCAGGACGGGCGGTCGGACTGCATGCCGGCGGGTGCCCGGTTGCGACTTGATCCTCGCCTCGACCTTCGCCGACTTAGACTGTCGCCCATTGCACGAGTGCTCGCAAGAGCTGCGCAGCGGTACGGCATCATCGTTCGCGACACCACGCACGGGTCGTTCGCGTTCTACACACAGATCGCGCCAGGGGGCGGCGAAGGTCTCTACACCGGATCGCGAACGGTGTGGGGAGGCGCGCCGTCCTGGAAAGCGCTCGACGGGTTCCCGTGGCGCCGACTGCAGCTCATGGCCTCGAGGCTTTGCCGCGCTGCCCCGTGCCGGCCGCCAAACGGATGACGGACCTGCCGCCCATCTCAGCGCGTGGCTCCGGAAGCGCCTGGCTCATTCAGCGGTTTCGCAGAGCACGATGGCACATGCTCCTAGAGCACTTCCCCGACTTGAGCGAGATGCGAGTGGTCGATCTCGGGGGCGAGGTGGAGGCTTGGTCCATGGCTGCCGTACGCCCGGCGCAGCTCGTGCTCGTGAACCTGCACTCGGTCGCGAAGACCGTCCTCCATGAGCACGAGTGGATCTCGTCCGTCATGGCCGACGCGTGTGACCGGGAAGTTCTCGCCGGTGAGAACTTCGACCTCGTCTACTCGAACTCGGTGGTAGAGCACGTCGGCGGGCACGCACGTCGCATCGCCTTCGCCGACACCGTGCACCGGCTGGCCCCGCGTCATTGGGTACAGACGCCGAATCGCTACTTTCCCATCGAGCCTCACTACTGGGCGCCGGCCGCGCAGCTTCTTCCGATCGGCGCACGCGCCCGGTTCATGCGCCGCTGGCCCAGCGGAACCATGCGGCATGCCGCGGGTCGAGATGACTGGCCGGAGACCGCTGCGGGCGCCTCGAAGTACCCTCTCGAGTCCTCCGATGTGCCCATCGGAACCGTCGACATCCACCACGCTCTGCGAGGCGCCTTGAGCATCGAGCTTCTCACCGCGACGGAGATGCAGTTCTACTTCCCGGAATCGGTCATCCTGCGCGATCGGTTCGGCGGCGTGACCAAATCGCTCGTCGCCGTCCGGGGCGGGAGAGCACTGTGACTCCCGTCACGCTGAGCAGATCGCTTCTCGCTCCGCGTCTGGCCCAGGCGGCGGAGGATCTGTGCCGTACCGCCGAGGACGCGGGGTGGCACGGACCGGACGCGTACGACGGCCTGTGGATCGACTGGCCGCGCGTGTTGGTGGCCGGCCGACGTCGACGTCAGGCGATCATCCAGCTCCATGCGAAGTCTCCCGTGGACGTACGCAGGCTCTACCGGCGCTCGCATTCTCTGATTCCGAAGACGCTCGCCGTCTTCGCCTCCGCACGACTACGGCTGCACGACGTGGATGGCGCAGGGCGTCACATCGAGGCGGCCACACGGGCTCTCGATGAGCTCGTGGCCGAGCGATCCAGCGGATCGCCAGGGTGGGGTTATCCCTGGCCCGTGCAGACGCGCTGGAGCTACTCGCCGGCGCACAACCCGAACATCGTCGTCACCGCGTTCAGCGCGCTTGCGCTGCACGACGCCGGCGAGAGGCTCGGCGTCGAGCGCTACTCGGACCGAGCGTTCGAGGCGGCCGAGTGGGTGCGGCGAGAGCTCTTCGTGCCGGCCGGCGGCTATTACCGCTATCACCCCGAGAGCGACGCGGTCATCCATAATGGCAATCTGCTCGCCGCGCGCGTTGTGTCGCGCATTCTCGGTCAGCGAGACGAATCCGTCCACGACGCCGTCGCACGTGCGGTCGAACGAACGCTGCGCGCCCAGACAGCCGATGGGGCGTGGCCCTACGGGGAAGGGGCGAACCTCACCTTCGTCGACTCCTTCCACACTGCATACGTTCTCGAGTCTCTGGCCTCGCTTCCTGGAGCCGACAGCCGACGCACGAACGCTCTCCAACGCGGCGCCCGCTACTGGATCGACCACTTCTTCGGCCCGGCTGGCGAGGCCCGGCTCTGGCCAGATCGTCGGTATCCCGAAGATGCGCATGCCGCTGGCAGCGCCCTCACTGCGCTCAGTCATCTGAGTCGCCTGCGACTCGTCGATCCCTCCGTGGCCCCGCGCGTGGCGCATCGGGCCGTGAGCGCGATGATCCGCGACGGACATGCCGTCTACCGACGCAGCCGATGGGGCGCGTGGCGCGTTCACTACCCGCGATGGGCGGATTCGCATCTCGCCCTGGGGCTTGCCAACGCCGCGTGCGCACTGGCCGACCCGAACCACCGTGAGGATCGTGTCGCGGTCTGATTCCAACCGGCGGTTCCCCGCAGGCCACTGAGAGGTTCGTCGTCATGTGCGGTATCACGGGGGTGCTGGCCTTCTCCGACGCTCTGTCCGTCGACGTTTCCATCGTCGACAGGATGCGTGACACGCTGGTTCATCGCGGACCAGATGACGCGGGGTCGTGGGTTGACCCTCATCATCGGGTGGCGCTAGGACACCGTCGCCTCTCCATCGTCGATCTATCTGCGGCGGGGCGGCAGCCGATGTCCAATGAGGACGGCACCGTCTGGATCACGTTCAACGGCGAGATCTACAACCACCTCGAGCTGCGTGAGGAGTTGCAGCAGCGCGGTCATCGCTATCGATCGCACACCGACACGGAGACCATCGTCCATCTCTACGAAGAGGAGGGGCCTCGCTGCGTCGAGAGGCTCGTGGGCATGTTCGCTTTCGCGATCTGGGACTGCAGACGGCGCGAGCTGCTGCTGGCGCGCGATCGCCTCGGGGTCAAGCCGCTCTACTACTCGCATCGTCCGGATGGCCTCTTGTTCGGCTCCGAGGTCAAGGCGATCCTTGCTCATCCGGCGGTGGTTCCCGAACTGGATGAGGAGGCCTTCTTCGACTACCTCACCTTCGCCTTCGTGCCCCCGCCTCGTTCGATGTACGCGGGCATCGGGAAGATCGCGCCCGCTGAGCGCATGACCGTGCGTGAGGATGGCTCCGTGGTGCGGGAGGAGTACTGGACGCCGTTGTCATCGGCGTTGATGGGCGACATCCCGCGGATGGCCGATACGGACATCGTCGAGGAGCTGCGGGTGCGGCTTCGAAGGTCCGTCCGACGTCGAATGATGTCTGACGTTCCCTATGGCGTCTTCCTCTCGGGAGGACTGGATTCCTCCACCAATGTCGCGCTCTTGGCGGAGCTGTCCGAGACGCCGGTCCGTACGTTCTCGACTGCTCCCCGAGACTTCTCTGCCTACGACGAACTGGGTTGGGCGAGATTGGTGGCCGATCGTTTCCGGACCGATCACCGCGAAGTTCACATCGATGCGAATGACCTTGAGGGATTCCTGCCCCACCTGATTGAGGCCGAGGATGAGCCGCTCGCGGACTGGACGGCGGTTCCGCAGCACTTCGTGTCTCGTCTCGCCCGTGATTCCGGCACGATCGTCGTCCAGGTCGGCGAGGGCGCCGACGAGATCCTGCATGGATACCGGGGATATGCCGACCATCGCCAGATCCTGGTGCCCTTCCAGCGGTTCGTTCCCGGCGCGCTGCGCAACGTGCTGGGAGACGTGGCGGTCTACGCAACCCGCAAGGCTGGCCGCGGCATCCGACATGGGGAGGCACTGTGGGATGCGGCCCGCAGTCCACTCCCCTACTGGGGAGGAGCGCTGTGCTTCCGTGGGAGGCTCAAGGCCGAGATCCTCGCGGACGGCTGGGCGGCGACCCTTCCTGCGTCGTACGCTCGGGTCGAAGGGCTCTGGCAGGATGTCGACGATCGCACGCCGCAGGCGGACCTCCTGCAACGCATGACGTACATCGAGTTGAAGCAACGCCTTCCGGAGCTGTTGCTGGCTCGTCTTGACCGCGTGGCGATGGCGAACTCGATCGAAGGTCGCGAGCCCTTCCTGGATCACGAGTTCGTGGAGTTCTGCTTCGCGATGCCGCCGCACATGAAGTATCGCGCGGGTCAGGGCAAGCGGGCCTTGCGCGAAGCGATGACCGGTCTCCTCCCGGCCGACATCCTTGGCCGCAAGAAGCAGGGATTCGGCACTCCCATGCGCGAATGGCTTCGCGAGGGCTTCGGTCAGCGCGCCGAGCGGGCCGTCATGGAGTCCACGCTCGCCGCTCGTGGATTGCTCGACTATCACCGGGTCGCAGAGCTCTTCCGAGCGCACCGAGCGGGGAGCGGGGATTGGAGCCCGCAGCTCTGGAACCTGTACTCGGTCAGCGTCTGGCACGACCGATGGATAGCCGGCGCTTGCACGCCTTGACGTTGTGGCATCGCGCCGCTCGATCGCGGCGTTCACCGCACGCGGTCGGACACCGTGTCGACGCGCTGACGGCCCGTGGTGGATCGCGTCCACCGCAGCCTGCCGTCGTGGGGCGGCTCGCGCCAATCCGGCACGCCGCTCTCGATGACGTCTACGATCCGGTGCGCAGCGTAGCCGTCCCACCCGGGTAGGTTCCGCGCCGCTCGGGATCGCACGTCGCCGATCATGTCCGGCACATCCACCAGCCGGTCGGGCCGCAGTCCGAGCAGGACGTTGGTGCCGAGCTCGCACGTGATGGGCCGCTCGGTGTTGTCTCGGAGCGTGAAGCAAGGAATCCCGAGATAGGTCGTCTCCTCCTGAATTCCCCCGGAGTCCGTGACGGCGGCAGCCGCATGCGTCAACAGACTGAGGAACTCCAGGTAACCGAGCGGCTCCAGGATCCTCATGCCCGGGGCGTCGATCCTCAGATCCAGACGCCGGATGGCAGAGGCGGTCCGCGGGTGGATCGGGAAGACGACGTTCGTCCGGGAGGCCAGTTTTCGCAGTGCGTCCACGGCTGTCGCCAGGAGCGGCCCGTCGACCAACGCGGGCCGGTGCAACGTGACGATGACATATGAGCCGGCCTCGAGTCCGTGCCCGTTCGAGGCATCGACGGCGTTGATCCGCTCACGCATCGCCTCGAGCGTGTCGACCATCGTGTTGCCGACGGCATGGATCCGCTCCATCGCGATTCCCTCGCGAACCAGGTTTGCCTGCGCTTCGGGTGAGTGCGTGAAGAGCAGGGCGGACAACTGATCGGTCACCAGTCGATTCAGCTCCTCCGGCATCGTCCGATCGAACGACCGAAGACCCGCCTCGATGTGGCCGACCGGGATATCGAGCTTTGCGGCGACGAGCGCGGCCGCGACGGTGGAGTTGACGTCTCCGGGAACGAGCACGAGATCAGGACCGACCTCCTGGAGCACCGGTTCGATGCGTTCCATGACTCGGGCTGTCTGGACGGCGTGCGTGCCGGAGCCGACGTTCAGCAGACGATCGGGAGCGCCCACGCCCAGTTCCTCCAGGAAGACGTCGGACATCGCGGCGTCGTAGTGCTGTCCGGTGTGCACGAGGACATGCTCGAACCGATTGGATCGCTGGCGCAGCGCCGCGATGACCGGGGCCGTCTTCATGAAGTTCGGACGCGCGCCGACGACGGACAGTACGGTCCGGACCTCGCGCATACGTCCAGAGTATTGGCCTCCGAGCGGCGGAACGTTGTTCCCTCGAACTGCAGGATCCTGCGCACGTTTGGAGAAAGATCCTGGCGTCGCATGCGCCATAATCGAGTCGAACGAGGACCGTGAAGTACTCTCACGCCGTGACCGGCCCGCCACGGAGGGCGCACCGAGATGCATCACCGTTCTGCGACAGAGGCGAGCTTCGCTGCCCTCGCGCCGGGTCACGCGTCGGCAGCCCATGGCTCTGTCCAGCGGCCAATCTGATCCGAACTGAGGCTCTCGCCTATGACTGATGTGATCCTCCGCCCATCCGGGTTTCGCGAGCGCGTCCGCACGCGCGAAGCCCGCATAGGGATCATTGGACTCGGCTATGCCGGCCTACCGCTTGCCCTTGCCTTCGCGGAGGCCGGGTTCGAGGTGGTTGGCGTGGACATCGACGAGGCCCGAGTCGACGCCGTCCAACGTTCGAGATCGTACCTCGTCGACGTGCCCGACGACCGATACGAGCTCGCGGGCGGCCGGCTGCGAGCGACGACCGATTACAGCTCCGTCCGGGACCTCGATGCGATCACGATCTGCGTCCCCACACCGCTCTCGAAGAGTCGCGCACCTGATCTGGCGCAGGTCATCGCGGCGTGCGAATCGATCGCTGGTCATCTACGGAGCGATCAGCTGGTGGTGCTTCAGTCGACGACCTTTCCCGGCACGACCGAGGAGATCGTCCTCCCGATCATCGAACGGGCCGGCGCTCGCGTAGGGCGCGACGTCTATCTCGGCTACGCCCCCGAGAGGGTCGATCCGGGCAACAAGATCTGGAACCTGCGGAACACCCCCAAGCTTGTCGCCGGCGTGAGCGACGAGTGCCGGGACCGAACCGAGGGTCTCTACCGGACCATCGTCGATCGTGTGATCCCTGTCAGCAGCACCAAGGTCGCCGAGACGGCCAAGGTGCACGAGAACACGTTCCGCGCCGTGAACATCGCGCTGGCGAACGAGCTCGCCCTCATGTGCGACCACATCGGGATCTCCGCGTGGGAGGTCATCGAGGCCGCCGCCAGCAAGCCCTTCGCATTCTTGCCCCACTACCCGGGTCCGGGCCTGGGCGGCGACTGCATCCCCGTGGTGCCCCACTTCCTCACGTGGCGTCTGCGGGAATACGGCTACACGAATCGCCTGATCGAGGCCGCCCATGACGTCAACGCGCAGATGCCTGGCCACGTCATCCAGAAGATCGCGGATGCCTTGAACGATGCCGGGCGACCCATCAAAGGCTCCCGCCTGCTGCTCCTGGGCGTCGCCTACAAGGCAGACGTTGGCGACATCCGGGAATCACCGAGCCTGGAGATCATGCGCCAGCTGCTGGCGCGCGGCGGCCGCGTCGAGTATTGCGACCCGTATATCTCGCAACTGGTCTTGGACAACATGCATCACTCGAGCGTGGAGTGGTTGCCTGAGGCGGCGCGGGATGCCGACTGCGTTGTCGTACTCACGCCCCACCGCGAGTTCCTTGAGTACCCGCACTGGAAGGCAGCGCCCGTTATCGTCGACACCCGCAACGTCATCCCGGACCGACCGATGCTCTGGCGCATTTGACGCGAGGGCTTCGAACTGATGCCACGCGCTCCGGCGTCGGCTCTCTCCGTGATAGAAAGGCCAGTGGCAACCTCGATATCTGTCAGCGTAATCGTCCGTACCTACAACTCCGGAAGGACGCTCGACGCATGCCTTGACTCGATCCGGCGGCAGTCCGTAGCAGCCGAGATCGTGGTGGTCGACAGCGGATCGACTGACGACACGTTGGCGATCGCCCGAAAGCACTCCGTCGAACGCATCCTGCGAATTCCACGCTCAGACTTCTCGTACGGTCGCGCGCTCAACCTCGGCGCGGCGACCGCCGCCGGAGACGTGCATGCTGCGCTGTCATCTCACTGCGCCCTTCCTCATCCGGAGTGGCTCGCCGCCTCGGTGCGCCATTACGACGATCAGAGAGTCGCGGCAACCAACGGGCAGGCTCGAGCGCCCGACGGCACGGAGCTGACGGGAGTCGCACTCGTGGGGTGCACGACCGCGATTTCAGATCCGTACTGGGGCTTCTCCAACCATGCATCGAGCTGGCGAGCGGAGGTCTGGCGCGAGGAGCCCTTCAATGATGGACTCATCGCTGCAGAGGATATCGAGTGGGCAGATCGCGTATGCGGTCGTGGTTATCTCATAGTGTTCGATCGAGGACTCCTGGTGCTGGCGCCTCATCGGTCGCGTGAGAGTCCGCCGCAGATGTTCCGACGCGCATGGCGTGAAGCGATGGCTGTCACGGCCGTCCGACGAACCAAGCTTCCCACGCTGCGCAGTACGTTGACTGAATGGTGGACTGGGGTTCCACAGGGACGGTCCGCCTATCGTCACCGACTGAGCCCACTGCGAGTATCAACGCTTGCCGCGCGTTACGCCGTGGCGTGTGAGGTGCGTCACTCCGGGCCCAGGAGGGCGTACCGACGGCCTAGCAAGGAGTAGTCACCGGCGTGACCGCGACATCCCGGCCCGTCGGGTCGCGGTGAAACGGCGCAGCCGCCCTGATGACAATCGCTGAACCGCCAAGGCGATGATCTCCCGGTCCCGCGCACTCACCCCGCCCGCGAGAGCGAGCACGCCCCCGTACGCCGCCGTCGCGCCGATCAAGGAGACGACGAGGCCAAGAGCCCCCGCGATCTCCTCCGAGAGCAGTCGCGCCAGCGACAAGGCGATCAGAGCAGCCGTGACGACAGCAATGCGCTCTCGATACGGCCAGTATCGACGGTACGACGCCGAGAAGTGGCGGCCGGTCACTCGCAGGGAGAAGAGATTCGCGATGAGACAGGAAGCGAGAAGCGCGATGGCGGGCCCGGTGACGCCGATCAGTGGCGTAAGCGTCGCCGTCAGGCACAGTGCGATGGCACAGGTAGCCAGCGCAATGTGACTCGTCGCCGACGGTCTGTTGAGAGCCAGCAGCAATGCACCCTGAAGGGACCCAATCGTGGCGGACCACGGGACGATGAGCGTAAGCGCGAGCGCAGGGGCCGCGAGCTCGAAGCCTGGGCCGAAGAACCGCATGATCGATTCGGAAGCCCCGGCCCCAACTGCGGCGATAGCCAAGAGAAACACCGTCGCGTAGCGGATAGCTGTGACATACACACGATCGGCGCCTTCGACGTCGGCTTTCGCCATTCGTGCAACCAATGCTGGAAACGCCATCTCGGCGATTCGCCAGTTGACCTCAACGAATCGTGAGCTGATGCCCCACGCCCGCGACCACGCGCCCACGATTGCGACCGGTGCCACTAGTCCCAGCGCCCATGTGCCCGCCTGCGTGGTGATGCCGTTCGCTAACGCTCCGGGCGTCATCTTGAGGCCGAATCGGATCACTGCGCCAAGCTCTCCGAAGCCGGCACGGATGGATTGGGTGGGAACGCGGAGGCGAATCCACAGTCTGACATAGACAATCCGCTGCACGAGGCAAATGGCCCACGCGAACAATATGCCTATGATGGGCGCCCAATAGGTAGGGTGCGAACTCAACGCGATCACAGCTGCAAGCGTGATCAACGCTTCCTGCGTCCGGACGTAGAACAGCCGCTTTCCGTCGCCGTAGGCGCTGAAGATGGAGTCGAGATTCCATGAAGGGTTGGCAAGACACAGATAGCCGGCCATGTGCACGGCTGCCGGGGCTTGGAGCTCCGGATGGCCGATCGGCCCAGCCAGCAGTGCGAAGCTTGCCAGCAGTACCGGCACAGCGAGCGCCAGCGTCAGCGCCGCAGAGAAGCTGAACGTGGCCAGCCATAAGCCGGTGACGAACTCGTGGCGCGGGGGATAGTGCGCGATGCGGGCGACCAAGGCGGGCTGCTCGCGCACGGTCGAAAGCAGCGCGAGCACTGCCGCCGGCGCCATGGCAAGCGCAACCTGGCCGATAATCTCAACGCCGTAGAGGCGTGCGGTCACGATGCTGCTGACCAGCTGGATGAGCGCCGAGGCAATGAAGCTGATCGCTGCGAAGCTCATCCCATGCTTTAGCGAGCGCCGGGCGGTGGGCGGCTCCGGTCTGCGGCGTCCGTGCGGCAGCGTCATGGTCCTCCGGGGGCTACTCAGCCGCCGCGCAGTCGGTTTCGGATCCGACCGCGCGGGAACCGGAGCGCGCGCGCGGGAATCGGCCGACGAGTCGCAGGGAGCATGCTTTCCTATGTTCGATCGTTGGCATCCGTATCGACGCTCGGCGTAACCGACTCCCATCCCGTGTTCGGATCGGCGAGCAGCAGAGGCTAGCCTGATCGGGGCCGTAGTCGACGACGTTGCCCTTCCACGTCGCGATCATCGCCATTCACGCGGTTCGCCCGAGGCTAGATGCGCTCGTGTGGGCGCCGACGCCGCGGCTCCAGCCTTTGCCGCGCCTGCCGTCTGCGTACAGAACGACCAGGACGCTGCCAAGCCGCTCGTCGCGAGCACCGGCCGCCTCCAGTTCCGGGGCGACCTCCCGGCACGCGGTCTGGTCGGGCAAGCAGCCCTGCACGGCCGCGGCCCGCGATCAACTGAGAGCGTGATCGCGGCGTCCCGCCGGCTGCTGCACGTCGACAAGCGCTCGACGATGCCGAGATCGACGCTGGCCGCGGTTGTGCCGGGAACGGAGTCCGCTGATGGCGAGCGCGGCGCTGCCCGGGCGCGCCTGCTACCAAGGCTGCCCGGCACATCGCTGAGCCGTGCTACAGATCACGACCGCCGTAGATGGTCGAGTGAGACGTCAGATCGCGGCGTCGGCGGTGACCGCGGGTCCATGCGTCTTGCGCGCCAGGACAACCGATCCGATAAGAAGGGCCCATGGCCGGGCAGCACACCTTCGCCTACGTCGTGCTCTGTCACCACAAAGCGGAGCAGGCACTACGGCTCGCGAGGACTATTCGTGCCACGAGCCCACACGCTCGTGTGCTGCTGCGACACGATCGCGTGGACGGCTACATCAGTGCAGAGGATGCACATGCCGCTGGTGCGGATCTGCTCGTGAGCAGCATCAAGATACGCTGGGGGCATTGGTCGATGGTCGAGGCTTCCGTCGAGGCGTTCCTTCGCGCCCGAGAGCTGTTTCGCCCGGAATGGACGGTGCTGGTCTCTGGACAGCATTACCCGGTCCGCCGCTTGGCCGAGTGGGAGGCGTTCGTGCTGTCGTCCGGCAGCGACGCAGTGGTCAGCAGCGAGCCGCTGGTCGCGGAGCGGGTGCCGACACGGTTTCGCGACTCCACCGACCGCCTGCGAGTGCGGTACACGCACCGCTGGTACTGGCTGCCGCGGCTGAACTTGCCTGTCCGGCTCCCAGACACGGCCGCCCGGAAGGCGCGGGTGGCCTGGTACGGCCATCTCGAGCCGCTGCAGGCGGTCATCGCACTGAGCGAACTGCCGAGGGGTGGGGGATGGGCCGTCGGGTTTCGCCGCTGGAACTTCCCGTTCAGCAGCGCCAGGCCCGCTCGCAAGGGGTCTCAGTGGCTTGCGCTATCGCGAAGCGCCGTCGACCTCGCGGTACACAGCAGCCAGGCACGTCGCTGGCAGCGCTGGTATCGCAGGACGCTCGTCCCAGATGAGAGCTACTTCCACACGGTGCTGGAGGGGTTCCCGGAGATCCGGATCCAGCGGAGCCCTATCACTTGGGAGAGATGGAGCATACGGCACCTGCGATCACACCCTGAGGATCTCACGCACCACGACCTCGATGCTGCCCACGCGTCCGGCTGCCCGTTCGCTCGCAAGTTCGACGAGGCGCGGACACCTGGCATCCTCGACGCCATCGATCGCCGACTCTTCCTTGGCTCGGCGCGGCTCTAGCTGAGACGCGCATGAAGGTCGTACCAGCTATGGTGCCCGCCGAGGCGGCTACGCAGACGTGCGTACAGTTCGCTCGGTGGCGTGCTGGTCCAGCGCCCGCCGTAGCCGGCGACGTTGTGGCGCAGGCGTAGCACCTGGGCACGCAAGAAGGCGCGCGACGCGGTTTCCCAGGCGACTGGCAACTCCTCCCCGAACAGGCCCGTATGGTTGGTAGTGAACTCGGTGCCGGCTCGGTTGCCCTCCCGCGCAGGGTCGGGTTCGGTACGCTTCGGGTGGTCCCGCTGGTTGACGTAAGCGAACCTCCGGTACCCCAGACTCCACAGCTCCGCGAGCTCGTCGAAGACGGCCTCGAACGTCGCGTGATGCGAGCTGACGCTTGATTCGATCGAGACGAAGTCTGGACGCTCCGTCATCCTCTTGAGCGCGCGTACGCAGAGCATGTCGGCGCCTTCGATGTCGATCTTGAGGTAGTGCGGAACCCCGATCTCCTCCAGGATGCTCTCGAAGGGCCGCGTCCGCACGTCGACGTAGCGATATGTGGTTCCGGCGGCGGTCTCGTTGCGCTTGATGAACTCCGGAGATAGGGAGCTCCAGATGCTCATCTCGTCCGCGATCGCGAATGGCTGCGTACCTGCTCTTTCAGCGATCGCCACTGGAAGAACTCGAAGCTGCCCCGAGGCGATCTCTCGCGCGAATCGCTCATTTGCCGCGTCGACTAGCTGCGGATTCGCCTCCACGGCGGCGACCTCGAACCCCTTGGCAAGATAGAACGCAGTGTCCGAACCGTCGTGCATCCCGACGTCGATGATGAGATTCGCATGCTTCATAGGGCAACGGGGTGCGACGGTTGACCCTAGCGAAACGGCCGTGCCCGCCAGCCACGATGTCGCCCCTCGAGCGAGGTTCATACGTGCAGCACCGAGTCACAAGCAAGATCCAACGCGCCCTAGGTCGGGTGGATGCGCACCTCGGGACCGAGCTGAATGCGGGGCTCGACGTGGCGTTGAGTCTTCCGCGCCGGGTCGCAGCGCACCCGTTGGATCGCGCTCGCATCGCGCTTGCGGCGGTCCTGCTGTCCACCGATCGCGTGGACCGAACCCTTCGCCTTCGTGTTCGTGGCGTTGAGGAACCGATGTCGTTCAGAGTCCCTGATTGGGCCGCCATGCGGGTGCTGGAAGAGGTGTTCGTGAAGGGCGAGTACGACATCGTCCTCCCGCGGCCGCCTCGCGCCATCCTCGATTTGGGCAGCAACATCGGCGCGTCGATTCTCTACTTCGCTTGGCGCTACCCAAACGCCAGAATCATCGGAGTCGAGCCAAGCCGCGAGCTCTTCCCAATACTTCGCGCGAATGTCGGCGCTCTGCCCAACGTCACGCTGCACAACGCCGCGATCTCGGCGGCGTCCGGTGAGGTGGAGTTCCGCGAAGGCGACGCAAGTTGGTCTGGCTCCACGCAGGTGGGCGCGGCAGGCGGTCCAGAACGCTACGTCGTGCCGGCGGTCGGCTTGGACGAGCTTCTCGCCAGACAGCCCATCGACCTCGTGAAGTTCGATGTTGAGGGCGCCGAGTTCGACGTCCTGCCCGCTTCCAGGCGATTGACAGAGGTCATGGCGATTCTCGGCGAGATCCATGCACGACCAGGAACGCCACAGACAGAGAGCATCCTGTCTTTGTTCTCCGACTATGCGATCCACCTGGGCCCTGCCGACTGGACCGGAGGCTGGTTCACGAACTTCTCGGCGGTGCGGCGGCGCACGGCGATGCCGACGTCGTAAGCTCGGCGTCGGCTCCATGGCCACGGCGGGGCTCGACGAGTGCCGCCTCTGTGGACGCGTCACGACCGGTCGACGCACCCGGCCGCGGCCACACACGCCCGTATGGCACGTCGGATCTCAGGCGTCGCTGCCGCGCGATCGCTGGGAGCCGGTCGTCGAGCTGGCCAGCTCGGGGTCGGTGAAGCTCTCGACCGCCTGCAAAGCGGCACGGCGATGTAGCGCCGCTCCAAGCGCGCCGAGCGCCCGGACACCGCGAACTTCGTATCGTGGCCCGGCCACCATCCTCGACATCGGCAGCTCGATCGCTCTGCCAGGCACAACTCCGCAGCAGGCTGAGGCGCGCAACCGGTCACCCGTCTCGCGAAGGCGAGCCGATGTGGTCCGCCTACGCGACCTGACCTTGCACCTCGCCAAGCGCGAGCTCGACGCGACCCACCGCATGACCGTGCTGGGCTGGGCATGGCCGCTGGTCCGCCAACTCGCCCAGCTCGCCGTCCTGGTCTTCATCTTCTCCAAGGTGCTCGACCTTGGGATCGACAACTATCCGGTCTTCGTGTTCACCGGTCTGATCGCGTGGACATGGTTCGCCGGCGGCATCACGTCTGCGAGCTCGAGTCTGCTCGCGCAGCGACACCTGCTGTTCCAGGCGCGGTTTCCCGCCGTCGTGCTGCCCGTCGTCGCGCTTGCCGTGCCGCTCCTCGACGTGCTGCTGGCCCTCCCGCTGCTGCTGGTGCTCGTCGCTGCGACCGAAGGTCTCCCGTGGACAGTCGTGCTCGTCCCGATGCTGCTCGCGGTCCAGTTCGTGTTCATGGCCGGCCTGGCCTGGATCGCGTCGGCGATGAGCGTCTTCTTCCGCGACGTCCCGAACCTCGTCGGGCTGGCGCTGATGCTGCTCTTCTACCTCACGCCGATCTTCTACGGGCTACGCAACCTGCCCGGGAGGTTCAGGGAGCTTCTGCAGATCAACCCGCTGACGACCATCGTTGAGACGTACCGGGCGTTGCTGCTCGGCGACCCGCTGCCAGGCACCGGCCACCTGGTCGCGGTCTGCGTGCTCAGCGTCGTCGTCGCCGTCGTCGGCTTCGCCGTGTTCCAGCGCGTCCAGGGGCGCTTCGTCGATCAGCTGTGAGGCCTGAGCCGGTGGTGCTGGAGGGCGTATGGAAGTCCTATCCGCGATGGGGAGCGTCGCAGCGGACCTTGAAGGCTCTGCTGTTGCGCCGCGTGCCCGGACGCATGACGCCGTCAACTCGACGATGGGCGCTTCGGGACATCTCGCTGCGATTGGAGCCGGGCACGATCACCGGGTTGATCGGGCCCAACGGCGCCGGGAAATCCACGCTGCTGCGGCTGGCCTCGGGCGTCGGGAGGGCGGACCGCGGCCACATCCGCCTACCACCGGAAACCGCGTCAGTCCTCAACCTCGGCCACGCCTTCAGTCCGGATCTCAGCGGCCGCGAGAACGCCTACACAGCAGCCCTGATGGCTGGGCTCCCTCGGCGTGCGGCGACTGCAGCACTGCCCCTGGCGCTCGACTTCGCCGAACTCGAGGACTTCGCCGACGCGCCGCTGCGGACTTACAGCGAGGGCATGAAGCTCCGCCTCGCCTTCGGAGTGATCGCCCAACTCGCCCCCCAAGCGCTGCTCCTGGATGAGGTCCTCGCTGTGGGCGACCTGAGATTCCAACACAAGTGCATCGCGCACATCGAGGCACTGAAGGCGGATGGCACCGCGATCCTGCTCGCCTCGCACGGCATCCAGGAGGTCGCGGAGCGGTGCGATAACGCGGTGTGGCTGCAGGCCGGTAGCGTCCGCGCGACGGGCCCGGCCGACGGGGTGGTCGAGCAGTACCGCGAGGCGATGCACTCGGCCACACTGGATCGCACGCCGCCGCAGCGCGGGGAACCTGAGTCCCTGGAGCTGCGCCGCAACCGCTTCGGCTCGCAGGCGCTCGTCATCGAGGACGTCTCGGTGATGGGATCCGCGGACTCCGAGGTCGGCGTCGGCGGCCGGCTTGACGTCCGCTTCGTGCTGCGCCCGAGCGCTGGACTGGTTCGATCGCCGATCATCGGCCTGAGCGTCCACCGCGTCGCGGACGGGCTGCTGTGCTACGACACCAGCACACAAGCCGATGGCGTCGTCGTCGGCGACGTGAACGGCCCGCTGCTCGTCGATCTCTCGTTCCCCTGCCTCGACCTGCTGCCCGGCGACTACGTGCTCGACATCGGGGCCTATGAGGCGCAGTGGGAGTTCGCATACGACTACCACTGGCACGCCTATCCACTGAAGGTCACTGGCGGCGCACAGGATCGGGGCATCTTCCGCCCCGCACACGAGTGGACGTTGCGCGGTGACTGACCCGTCGCGGCGGGTGGATACCGTCGTCCTGGAGACGACGGCGCCGCCCCGTGTCGACTGGTCTCGCGCCGAGACGTGGCGGGTCATCGTGACGGTGCGCGGCGTGCCCTGCTCTGCGTTCTGGGTTCCCGGGCCTGGGCGCCTGCGTGATCCCCACGCGTTCACCGAGCAACTGACGGCCTCGGGCCGTCAGCGGCTCGCGTACGAGCTGTCGCTCGAGCGTTTCCGCAAGCGCATGGGGATCCCCGACCGTCGGCCGCCAAAGCGGTCGTGCTCGGTGATCGTGTGCACGCACCGGCGGTCCTCCTACCTGCCGGGCATGCTTGCGGCGCTCAGCGCGCTCGATCCGGCGCCTGACGAGGTCATCGTCGTCGACAACGACCCCGGAGAGCTCGACTGCCGAGAGCTCGTGGAGGCCGCCGGCGCTTACTACGTGCGCGAAGACCGTCGCGGGCTGGACAACGCGCGCAACAGGGGGCTTCACATAGCCGGCGGTGAGCTCGTCGCCTTCACGGACGACGACTGCGTCCCGAGTCCGGGATGGCTCGCCAGACTCGACGAGCTGTTCGCCGAGCCCGTCGTCGGAGCCGTTACCGGGCCGGCGTTCGCCTACGAGCTCGTCTCACCGGCGCAGGTGCGCTTCGAGCGGGAAGGAGGCTTCACGCGTGGACTCGCTCGCCGCGACCTCGATTGGACGAGGCTCTCCCCGCTTGACGCGGGAGCGACCGGCGCGGGCGCGAACATGGTGTTCCGGCGTGAGCTGCTCGATGAGCTGTCTGCGGTCTTCCCGCCGGAGCTCGACGCTGGGACGCCCACGCAGTCCGGGGGCGACCTGTACCTGTTGTACAAGGTGCTCGCCGCCGGTCAGCGGATCGTCTACGACCCCGGCACGTACGTCTTCCATCGCCACAGGCCCGACCCCGACGCGCTGCACGGGGCCTTCTTCGGCTACGGGGTGGGCCTGTCCGCCACGCTGGCAAAGCTGCTCGTAGAGGAGCGCGAGCCCGATGCGCTGCGCAGCTGGTGGTGGCTGGTGGCGCAGTACCGCACGGCCCAACGCGAACGCCTGCTGGGACGCGCGGACGCCCGTCATGTCCGCGTCGCGTGGGACCACCTGCGGGGCGGCCTGCACGGGCCGCGTGCGCTTGTGAAGGCCAGGGCCGCGATCAGCCGCGCCCCGGTGGCGTCCGAGGTGCCCAGCGCCATGGCCGATCGCGATCCGCGGCGGGACGCCGGCGCGCAGCGCCGGACGCCGTCGCCCTTGCGACCGGGCGGGCCGCCGGATCTGACGGTCATCGTGCCGACGTTGCGGCGTCCCGAGGCGCTCGCCCGCTGCCTCTCCGCGCTGGCGGCGCAGGAGGGCGACGTGGCGTTCGAGATCATCGTGGTCGACGACGATCCGCTGCCAGGGCCACGTGGAGGCCTGCCGACGAGCCGTGAGACCGTGTTGGCGGTCGAGGGCGGCGGCCGCGGCGCGGCCGCCGCGCGCAACGCCGGCGCCCGCGCGGCCAGAGGCCGGATCCTGCTCTTCTTGGACGACGACCTCGTTCCGGCGCCCGACCTTGTGCGCCGGCACTTGTCTCATCATCGCGACGGGCGGGAACGCGTGGTGCTGGGGCAGTGCCCGCCGCGGCCACCGCACGGCAGTCTGATGGACGCCGCCGCGGCGCTCTGGTGGCAGGACCGCTACCGGGACATGGAACGGTCGGGCACCCTCACGTTCACCGACGTGCTCAGTGGCAACATGTCGATCTCGGCGGCCCGGTTCGCCGCCGTCGGCGGGTTCGACGAGGGGCTCGGCAGACTTCGCCGCGAGGACTGGCAGTGGGGCATCCGGGCGCTGGAGGCGGGCCTGACCATCGACTACGACCCCGAGGCGGTGGCCGTCCACGAGTTCGTTCTGACAGTCGGCCAAAGACTGCTCGCTGCCAAAGCCGAGGGCCGCGGCGACGCCAGCATCGCGCGGGCGCGCCCAGACCTCGCGCACGCGCTCCCCGGCGACGATCGAGCGCTCGCCACGCGGGCCAAGCAGCTTCCGTTGGCTTGGGCGCTCCGGCGCGACGGCCCCCGCCGCGTCGTGCTCGAGCTGCTCGACGGACTCGAGCGGCTCCGCCTTCGGGCCGCGTGGTTCCGGCTGTTTCAGGCCGCACAGGCGATCGAGTACGCGCGCGGGCGCCGGGACGTCCACGACAGGCCCCGCGTGCCCCAAGGCCGGATACTCGTCGTTGACGCCGACAGCCAGCGGCCACTCCCCGCCCCGGACGTCTGCGTAGCCCGGTTGCGGCTTCGGCGCGCGTCGGACGCCGTGGATCTGAGGCCCGACGCCGGGCGCTGGAACGATTCGCTGGCACGATCTCTAGCCGCCGCCGCGGCCGAAGATGACTGGCGACAACGAGCACACCGCGCCGACGGGCGAGCGGCAGGCCGGGTCACCGTGCTGGTCGGGCCAGCGCACGGGCCGCGTGACCGGCGTCGGCTCCTCTTCGTCGGCCAGCCTGGAGTGGAGATCCGCTCCGGCGAAGGGCCGCCGACGGCGCACTGGACGGTGCTCGACCGCCTGATTCGCGGCGCGAGGACGGAGATCGTGGCCACCGTCCTTCCCGGCGTGCTCGTCCAGTCCGGATGGCTCGACGAACTCGCTGGAGTGCTCGACGGCGAGCGACTCGCGCTGCTGATGGGCGCGCCGGCGGATCCATCAGCGGTCCGCGCCCAACCGTGGCTCCTGTCGCGGTTCGAGGTGCTGCCTCGCTATCAGCCGATTGGGCGGCCGTTCGGCTACGTCGCCATACGCCGCGCGCACTACCTGGCACTTGGCGGCTTCGACTTCTCGGTCGTGGCGTTCGGGGATCATGCGCCGGCCATGGAGCTTGCCGAACGCGCACTCGATCGCGGACTCGTCGTCGCCTACCACGGGTCGGCTCTCGTTCGCCGGGGACCACAGCCACTCAACCCGGCGCTGCGTCCGGAATGGCAGCGCCAGCGGGCTCGCGGCGCATTGCTCGCACACCACGGCCCGGGACGCCTCGTCGGCGTCTTGCGCGGCGCGGCGCCCCTCGTGCGGGTCGTCCTGCGAGGGCCTAAGGCGCTGGGTGCGCTCATCGCGTTCGCAAGCGGCGTAGGCGAGGCCCTGATTGCGCGGTCGAGCGCGTCAGGTCGCGATGCGGCCGCGCAAGGCCCTCCAACTCCGTGACGCTTCGAGCGTCCAGCCCTGCCAGACTGGTGCTTGATGGGCGCGAATCGCACGGGGCGCGCCGGGCCGCCGGCCGAGTCGCCGGAGATCACCGTCATCATCCCTACGAAGGATCGCTGGCCGATGCTGTCGCGCAGCCTGCGGTCGGCCTTGGAGCAGGAGGACGCCGCGCTCGAGGTCATCGTGGTCGACGACGGATCGTCCGACGCGACTCGGGCTCGCCTGGGGGAGCTCGACGATCCGCGCCTGCGTGTGCTTGGAGATGCCTCCAGCAGGGGAGTGGCAAGCGCCAGGAATTTAGGACTGTCACATGCGCGAGCGGAATGGATCGCGTTCCTGGACGACGACGACGTGTGGGCGCCGCGGAAGCTTCGCCGCCAGCTCGAGCGTGCCGAGGCGAGCGGCGCGGCCTTCGTCTACACGGGCATGGTCGTCGTCGATGACGACGCAGGCCTCGTCCGCGTCGAGCCCGTGGAGCCCGAGGACCTGCAGCAAGGCCTGCTGCAGGACAACGTCGTGGGCAGCCCGTCGACGGTGCTGGTCCGAGCTGACCTAGTGCGAGCCGCGGGCGGCTTCGACGAGCGCCTCGCCATTCTCGCCGATTGGGATCTGTGGATTCGGCTGATCATCGATGGGCGGGCAGTCGCCGCGACATGCCCCGAGCCGCTGGTCGCGTACGTCCTGCACGCCCAGAACATGCACCGTGCCGATGCGGAGTCGGCCGTCGTGGAGTTCCGCCGATTGGCAGCAAAGCACCGACGGGACGGGCAGACGTTCGGAGACTCGCCGTTCTTCCGCTGGATCGCCGCGCTGCACAGGCGAAACGGCCGGCGCTTTCGCGCGGCTCTCATCTATCTCGAGGCCGCGGCCCGCTACCGGCAAGCCGGCGATGTCCTGCGAGGCCTAGGGATCCTTCTGGGCGAGCGCGCGATGGCGCTGGCCAGCCGGCCCACGCCGCCGCCCGCCCTCCCATCCGAGCCACCGTGGATTCGCGCGCACGGCTCGGATTGATCCTCGGTCCCGCCCACCTAGGGCGGCCGGTCGAGCTCTCCATGCTGCTCCAGCGCTATAGATGCTCGCAATGCACCGGGGACCTCAGGAAGCCGTTCGGATCGCGTCGAACCGCCTGTACTCATGTTTTTCTCCGCCAGCTTGCCGGTCTTGGTACTTTCCGCACGTCAGGGCCGGGGAGGTCAAGGGCACACCGCCTCGGCGAAGAAGTGCGGGCGTAGCTGAAGGGTCCATCCTCCGCGTACGCAGCACACCTAACCGGAGGATTGGCTGACCGATGGCCACCGGCACCGTGAAGTGGTTCAGCGACGACAAGGGCTTCGGGTTCATCACGCCCGACGAGGGCTCGCGCGACCTCTTCGTCCACCACACAGGCATCATCGCCGAGGGGTATCGCACCCTCGCCGAGGGCTCGCGCGTCTCCTATGAGGAGGAGAGCGGCGACAAGGGACCGAAGGCGGTCAACGTCACGAAGCTCTGAGTCGCTATCCCCGCCGGGCTTCCGGCGGGATCGGATAGGTGTCCGAAGGCCCGCCTTGAGCGGGCCTTCGTGCTGCGTGGGTCGGGATGCCGCTGCCTACAGCAGCAAGATCAGGAGCAGGATGATCACGACCACCAGCAGCGTTCCAACACCGATGTACATGGACGCTCCTCTCGTTCGGCCCCGCACCTCCACGGCGGGGTGACGCGGACGTACCCGCGCCAGGTCGCGGCCATGCAGGCCGCTACGCGACGGCGTCCAGGAGCGTCTGCGCGACAGTCAGCGGCGCCGTGATGACCGCCCCGTGCCCGCTGGAGATCGTCCTCGCGCGCCACGCTGCGTCCTGCCGGGCGGCGTCACGCGCCGCCAGCACCGCGCCCCATGCCACCCGCCGTGGACGAGGACGACCGTCCCCATGGCGGTCAGTGGGACGCCACGAAACCACCCTCGGGCGCGATCGGACGTCCCTCCGCGACCCACTGCTCGATCCCGCCGTCCAGGTTGAAGGCGCGGTAGCCGGCGCTGCGGAAGGCCTGCGCGGCCATGGTCGAGCGGGCGCCGGTCTTGCACTGGAAGATCACCGGGCGGTCGCGGTCGATCGTGTCGGCGGCGCCCTGCAGCTCCATGAGCGGAAGGTGGCGGACGCCGTCGATGTGGCCGGCGTCCCATTCGTGCTGCTCGCGGACGTCGATGACCTGCGCGGACTCGTCCGCCAGGGCAGCGGCGGCCTGCTCGGGAGTGACGTCCAGGCTCGCGTCGTCGAAGTCGGTCATAGCCCGAAAGTACCGGGCAAATAGGCTCCGTCCATGGTCGGACGTCGCGCCTACGCGCGCCTGCACAGCGACGAGCGGCGCGAGCAGCTCGTCGCACGAGCGACGGAGCTCTTCGCCACCCACGGCTACGAGGAGCTCTCCATGTCGCGGATCGCGCGCGAGGCGGGGATCTCCAAGGCGCTGCTCTACCACTATTTCCCAAGCAAGCGCCAGCTCTTCGCGACCGCGCTCACGGCCGCGGCGGACGACCTCAAGAACCGCACGGAGCCCCTG
>Ga0081539_10000416_pt1 | contig 90711 bp, 85 predicted proteins | sample TabmetS4T2R2_FD_71023 | JGI IMG/M metagenome (GOLD analysis project Ga0081539, IMG submission 71023) | Tabebuia heterophylla rhizosphere microbial communities from the University of Puerto Rico - S4T2R2 | ecosystem: Host-associated > Plants > Roots > Rhizosphere ...
AAAAACCCTACAGTGACATTCCTCGGCCTCGCCATGCAAGGGGTGCGGGTCGCTGAAGAGTGGGTAGAACGACTGCAAATCAGCCCTGCAACCTACCTTCTTCCGGCTGTCTCTCGCGCTGAAATGGCTGATCTCTTTCGCCTCGCGACTGTAACCGTATCTCCCAGTGACCACGATGGAACGCCGAATACGTTATTGGAAAGCATGGCCTGCGGGGCTTTTCCTGTGGCCGGTAATATCGAGTCGGTCCGCGAATGGCTCGAAGATGGTGTGAACGGTTTGCTCTGCGACCAACGGAGTCCGGAATCTTTAGCAAGTGCTATTCTCCGCGCGCTTGATGACAGCGAATTGCGTGCCAAAGCGGCCGTGCACAACCAGCGTCTAGTAGCAGAACGCGCAGAGCACGAAAAAGTTATGGCGCGTGCCGAAGCATTCTATCTCCAGGTCATGCAAGAAACATCTCAGACTCGCACATCAATAAGAAATTAACGAACATATGAAACAACTTGTGCAATCCGTTCGTACCGGAGAGACCCGTGTTGCTGATCTCCCAGCTCCGCAAGTGCAAACCTCGTCACTGCTGGTGCAAACCGCGGTGTCATTAGTTTCTGCCGGTACCGAACGTATGGTCGTAGAATTTGCCAACAAAGGGTTACTGGCAAAGGCGCGCAGTCGTCCTGACTTGGTCCGTCAGGTGTTTGACAAGGCGAAACGGGAAGGGATCCTCAGTACCGTAGAAGCGGTGCGCAATCGGCTTGATCAACCAATGGCACTTGGGTACAGCAGCGCGGGGACAGTCCTGGCTGTCGGCAAGGATGTCAAAGACTTCACAGTTGGTGACCACGTCGCATGCGCCGGCGGGGGCCATGCTACTCATGCGGAAGTGGTGAGTGTTCCAAAGAATCTTCTTGCCAAACTCCCCGACGGCGTCGATTTTGAAGCAGCGGCCTTTGCAACACTTGGTGCTATTGCTTTGCAAGGTATTCGCTTAGCCGAAGTCAAACTGGGTGAGATGGTGGCAGTCATTGGTCTCGGAGTGTTAGGACAATTGACCGTACAGATGCTCAAAGCGGCGGGGTGCGTGGTTGTGGGAATGGACATTAAGTCACAACGCGCAGATCTTGCGCAGCAGTTTGGTGCCGATGCCGTGGCGATTACCGCAGAGCAGTGTCTCACACTGTGCGCACAGTTGTCGAGCGGTCATGGTGCAGACGCGGTTCTTATTACTGCCGACACGAAAGAAAATCTTCCAGTCGAGCTGGCTGGTCACCTCGCCCGCAACAAAGGGGTTGTAGTCGCCGTGGGAGCCGTGGGTATGAACATTCCACGCAAGGTGTATTACGAGAAAGAACTCGACTTCCGCGTCTCGCGCTCTTATGGTCCTGGTCGTTATGACACTGAGTACGAAGAAAAAGGGCACGACTATCCCATCGGCTATGTCCGCTGGACGGAGAATCGCAACCTGCAAGCCTTCGTACGCTTGTTGGCCGACGGCAAAGTTAATGTCAAGCCGCTGATTTCGCATCGCATTGCCATTGAGCAAGCGCCACAAGCATACGACGTCGTTCTAGGTAAAACTGGTGAGCCATTCATGGGAGTTCTGTTGACCTACCCTGAAAAAGCCGATCTTTCGCGTCGCGTGGTGCTATGTGACCGCCAACCGCGAACTGCAGGGCAGAGGCTCCTAGCTCCTGAGGTCACTATCGGTTTTCTCGGCGCGGGAAACTATGCGACCGCGACGTTGCTGCCAGTCATGAACGGCCTGGCGGGGCTGTCACTGGCTGGCGTATGCACGGCCACCGCTATGACCAGCCGGACGGTCGGTGAGAAGTTCGGCTTTGCTTTCTGTACGACTGCAGAAGAGGAACTCTTCGCGAACCCAGACATTAATACTGTTGTCATCGCGACACGACATCATCTACATGCGCGGCAAGTGACGTCTGCGCTGTTAGCGGGCAAGCGGGTATTTTGTGAAAAACCCCTGTGTCTGACCGCCGATGAGCTACAGGTGGTGACCCAGGCATACGAAGAACGACGCAATCCGTTTGTGATGGTAGGCTACAATCGCCGGTTTGCGCCGATGTCGCGGCAGGTGAAGACCTTTTTCGCAACTGTGCAGGAACCGCTGGTGATGCACTATCGTGTCAATGCTGGTTACATTCCATCAGAGCATTGGGTACATGACCCTGTACAGGGTGGTGGTCGGATTATCGGTGAAGTGTGCCATTTTGTCGACTTACTCTCGTTCTTTGCCGATTCACTACCAGTACAGGTCAATGCGTACATGCTCCCTAATAATGGCCGCTATTGTAACGATAATGTTGCGGTGACACTGACCTTTGCCAATGGATCGGTGGGAACAATTACCTACGCCGCCAACGGTGATAAAGCGTTTGCCAAGGAACGAATCGAAGTTTTTGGCGGCGAAGCGGTAGCGGTCCTCGACGACTTTCGCAGCCTTGAACTGGTCCGTGGTGGTAACCGACAGGTACACAAGGCACGGTTGCGACAAGACAAAGGCCATCGTGGTGAGTGGGAAGCGATGGTGGAGGCGATCCGAAACGGTGGCTCTGAACCGATCTCCTTCACTGAGAGTGTGGCGGTTACTCAAGCAACCTTCGCGATTGTTGAGTCGTTGCGAACCGGGAAGGCTGTCGAAGTCGGTGTGTAGGAGAGACATTATGCGACCCTGGTTGTTGACACGACGGTCCGTGTTGAAGCTTGGTGGCGTGGTCGCGTTACAGACCGGCGGCGTGAGGCGCAGACTTACCGCCGAGAGGCAGGCAAAAATTTACTTATTCGAGCGGGGAAATTGGTGCGCAGTGGTTTGCTGTGATGCGCAAGCGAGTCCGCAGGTACGGGCCGCAGCAGAACTTCTTGCACGGTATGGTCAACAATGCACCGGAGTGCCAATCAGCGTGGCAGAACAGCCCGGCACGGGACAGATTCGTATTCAGGTCGGAGCAAGCAAAGACCTAGGATTTTCTAATGCGGCCCTGACTTCGCTGGATGCCGATGGATTTATCATCGATTTTCCGGATTCACAGACGGTGCGCATTCTTGGCGTGACCGATTGGGGAACGGAGTTCGGCGTGTATGAGTTTCTCGAACGCCATCTTGGGGTGCGTTGGCTGTTACCTGGACCACGAGGTGAGTATGTGCCGCAACATCGGACGATTGTGCTGGTTCCTGAAGCAGTTCGTCAGCAACCGATATTTACGTCACGACTCCTGAGTGGTCTCCGGGGCGCGGAACAAGACACGTGGGTGCGACGGCAGCGCCAGCGTGGTCGGATCGAGTTTCACCATAATTTGCTCAATCTTTTTCCGCCGGAGCAGTATACGAAGACGCATCCACAGTTTTTTCCCTTGCTCAAAGGCACGCGCTATTTGCCGCCCACCAATACCACCCATGGATGGCAGCCATGTTTTTCTGCGACAGGTATTGTCGAAGAGGCAGTCAAGAATATCTGTACATATTTCGCCCAACACCCACAAGCGACATCATATTCACTCGCAGTGAACGACGGGCACGGCTACTGTGAGTGTGACTTGTGTACAGCGAGAGCAGGACAACGCAAGAATTTTCTCGGGCTGATTGACGTGTCAGCGGCGTACTTCACGTGGGCCAATGCCGTTGTGTCTGGGGTGTTGGAACACTACCCGGACAAGTGGTTCGGTTGCTTGGCGTATCGTTCGGTTGCGCAGCCGCCGAGTGAGCGTCTGGTTCATCCTCGTATCGTTCCCTTCTTGACCTATGATCGCATGAAGTGGGCGGACTCGGCTATTGCAGCGGAAGGACAACAGTTAACAAAGTCGTGGCAGAAAGCGGCCACGCGATTAGGCTGGTACGACTACATCTATGGTACCCCCTACTGTGTGCCGCGGGTCTACTTTCATACCATGGCTAACTACTACCGCTATGCTGCGCAGCATCAGGTCACGGCGATGTACGCGGAAGCCTATCCGAACTGGGGTGAAGGTCCGAAATTATACATCGCCATGAAGCTGCAGTGGGATCCAGCACAGGATGTTGACGCCTTGCTCCGTGAATGGTGTGAGAAAGCCGTCGGCGAAGATGCTGCACCCGAGTTACTAGCCTACTATCGATTGTGGGAACACTTCTGGACGTACACTGTCATATCTTCATCTTGGTTTTCCGCTGGACGTAATGAGTATCTCTTTTTTAGTCGTCCCGAGTATCTCGCTCTCATCACCGACGAGATTTCGCATAGCCGAACGCTGCTTGAAGCGGTTGTCGCCAAGGCAAAAACTGCGGAGCAGAAAGCGCGCGCGGATATGCTGTTCCGTGCCTTTCTCTACTATGAGGCGTCGACGATTTCGTATGCGGGTCTTAAAAAGCAGGGGGCCCTGATGACCAGCCGGCCAGAAGCGGTTGCGTCAGAAGAGACGACCACAGAGGAATACTACAGAAACTTTGCTGCAAAACGACGGACACTGACCGATGAGTTCCAACAGGACCCGGTGCTAGCTCACCCTCTGCGATTTGACCGGTACAATACCCTGCGCTGGTAAACCGATGAAACACACGGTCAGAACTGCCTTGCAGATGGGAAAGACGTTCGGTCCGGCGTGGCTTGCGTATCGACTCGGCTATGCTGTGCGTTTGCGCTCAGGGCTGTTCCGTTATCAATTACCGGCGACGAGTTGGGCCGCGCAACCTCTCGCGGCGTTTCTTAGTGATCCAGCTTTAGCCAAACCGGAAGGCTACTTAGCTTATCGACGCGAACACTGCCCGCAATTCTTTTTTGCCCCAACAGATCGGCTGCAGTATATATCGTTGCTGAAGAGGTGGGACAGGGAAGGCGAGGACGTAGTTGACACTGCCGAGAAATTTTCACAGGGTATGTTGAGCTATTTTTCGCACATGCCGGTGTCAATTGGCTGCCCACCTGATTGGCATCGCAATCCCTTTTCTCACAACGCGTCTCCCGCAGATTGTCACTGGAGTGAAATCGACGACTTTGCGGCTGGTGACATCAAACTGATCTGGGAGCCAAACCGGTTCAGTTTCGTCTATGCGCTCGTACGAGCTTACTGGCGGACGAAGGAGGAACAGTATGCCGAACTTTTCTGGCGACTAGTCGAGGACTGGCGACACCACAACCCACCACAACAGGGAGTGAACTGGAAGTGTGGTCAAGAAATCAGCTTCCGGATCATGGCTTGGTGTTTCGGTTTGTACGGGTTCCTCGACGCACCCGCGACAACCCCAGAACGCGTGCTGATGTTGGCGCAGATGATCGCGGTCTCTGGGGAACGCATTACCGCGAATTTGTCCTATGCCCTCAGTCAGAATAACAACCACGGTATCAGTGAGGGTATGGGTTTGTGGACGATTGGTCTTCTCTTTCCCGAACTTCGTGCTGCACCTACCTGGCAGGAGACTGGATGGCACGTATTAGAAACGCAAGGCAAGAAGTTGATTTACGACGATGGGTCGTTTTCGCAGCATTCGGTCAACTATCACCGAGTGATGTTACACGACTACATCTGGAGTCTACGTCTGGCGGAGTTACATGGGCACCGTCCGAAGGCGGACCTTTACGAACGAGTGCGGAATGCGACAGAGTGGCTCTATCAAATACAGGATGACGTGAGTGGTCAGGTGCCCAATTACGGCGCAAATGACGGTACGTTGGTGTTGCCACTGACGAACTGCAGCTATCGCGATTTTCGCCCGATTATACAAGCTGCGCATTATGCCATACGCGGAACTCGTTGTTATTCAAGTGGAGTATGGGACGAAGAACTGTTGTGGCTGTTTGGTCCAGACGCGCTGAATGCTCCTTTAGCACTACTTAAGCGCACCGATTTGCATGCAACCGACGGTGGCTATTACACGCTCCGGTCGCCGCAGAGTTTCGCTTTTATCCGTTGTGGCGCGTTTCGCCATCGTCCTGGCGAAGCTGACTTATTGCACGTTGACCTCTGGTGGCGTGGTCAAAATATCGCCAGCGATACTGGAACGTACAGCTATAACGCGCCAGCGCCGTGGAACAACCCGTTTGCCCACACCGCGCACCACAATACGGTGACCGTCGATGGTCTGGATCAGATGGAGCGCGTCAGCAAGTTCCTCTGGCTGCCGTGGGCTACAGGACAGAAACAATGGCATGCCCAATCTACGCACAAGTCCCTGGCCTACTGGGAGGGACAGCATGACGGATATGCACGCCTAGCGGCACCAGTCTCGTACTGTCGCGGTATTCTGCGTTTGGACGAGGAATGGTGGGCGGTGGTTGACGTCCTACGTAGCGCGGAATCTCATCTGTATCGGCTGCACTGGTTGTTACGCGATTATCCTTACACGTGGAACGAAGCAGCGCGATCACTGACTGTGCAGACACCGGCTGGAGCGTATTACATGCAAATGGCGACACTGGCACACAATGGGAGCGCGTCACTCGTACGAGCGGATTGCGAAAGTACACGAGGATGGCACGCTCCGTATTATTATTCTCGTGAGCCTGCCATCTCCGTTGATCTGCAAGTGTCTGCTTACTCGCTGATCTGCTGGACGGTGTTTGGCCCACAGCCAAGTCAGCTTCGTCAGGACGAGGCAACATTGGAGATCCATACTGAAAGGTGGCACGCCCGAGTGAGGCACGGGCCCAAGAGTGACGAACGATTACCACTCGTCACCGAGGTCACGTTGTCCGGAACAACACACGACCGGTTGGAGAGTGCTGCATGCATATCCTCTTGATTCATCAAGCGTTTGTCGGTCCCGAGGAACCAGGTGGGACACGTCACTACGAACTTGCCCAGCAGATGCGCAAGTACGGGCGTCGTTGTTCGATTGTTGCAAGTGACGTCAGCTATCTCTCAGGACAACAAGCTGTGACAAAAACGAAGCTGGTGAGCGAGCAGGATTGTAATGGAGTGCGGGTGCTCCGCGCCTACACGTATCCGGCGCTACACCGGAGCTTCACCTGGCGTATCCTCTCGTTCCTGAGTTTCATGTGCACGTCAGTGTGGGCTGGTCTGCGGGCCGGGCCCGTGGATCTGGTCATGGGAACATCACCACCGATTTTCCAAGCGGTATCAGCGTGGCTGGTGGCGTTGCTTCGCCGCAAGCCGTTTCTCTTGGAGATACGCGATCTGTGGCCGGAGTTTGCCATTGACATGGGTGTACTGAGGAATCCGGCTCTGGTCTGGCTATCGCGTTGGCTTGAAGGGTTTCTGTATGCACGGGCAACCCATCTGTTAGTGAACTCTCCAGCCTACCGTGCGTATCTCATCAATAGAGGAATCACTGCGACGAAGATCAGCCTCATCGCTAATGGTGTCGACCCCGATATGTTTACGCCAGAAGCCGCTGGCAATGCAATCCGTCAGCGCTGGCAGCTTGGTTCCCATTTCGTGGTGACGTATGCCGGTGCTTTAGGGATAGCAAATGATATTCCTATCGTCTTGCAAGCCGCAGCCCAGCTGCGTGACCAAGACCAAATCCGCTTCCTGATCGTTGGCGATGGCAAAGAACGTGCGGCGCTGGAAGTGCAAGCGCAACAAATGCAACTAGCCAATGTCCTCTTTGCTGGACCACAACCCAAGTCAGCGATGTTAGACATTCTAGCGGCCTCCGACGTGTGTATCGCGATCCTGCAAAACATCCCGCTCTTTCGCACGACCTATCCGAACAAAGTCTTTGACTACATGGCGGCGGGACGGCCGACGCTGCTTGCCATTGATGGTGTGATTCGAGAGGTGATCGAGGCTGCGAATGGTGGAGTGTTTGTTCCTCCTGGAGATGCGACCGCACTGGCCACAGCAGTGCTCTCACTCAGCCACGATCGTGAAAACACTCGCGCGATAGGCAAATCTGCCCGCGCGTATGTCGTTAAACATTTTAATCGTCATCGGCAGGCCGCACAGTTTGTCACTCTGACACAAGAACTCGCTCAGAAAAGGACTAAGACGAGCAGAGCGCGGCATGTGACCAAACGTGTGTTTGACCTTGCACTGGCGATTCCAGCAATGCTCCTTTTCATACCCGTGTTTGCCATTGTGGCACTCCTGGTGCGCTGCAAACTGGGAACACCGGTATTTTTTCGTCAGCAACGACCGGGGCTGCAGGGAAAACCCTTTACCATCTACAAGTTTCGTACCATGACCGATACGCGCGACGCTCAAGGCCATCTCCGATCAGACAGCGAACGCCTTACGCCTTTCGGTCGTTTCCTGCGCAGGACGAGCGTGGACGAACTGCCGGAACTCTTCAACGTCCTCAAAGGCGATATGAGCATCGTTGGACCCCGCCCGTTGCTGGTGCAGTACCTTGATCGTTATACGCCTGAACAGATGCGACGTCATGAGGTGATGCCGGGCATAACCGGTTGGGCTCAAATTAACGGACGCAACGCCCTCTCATGGGAGGAGAAGTTCACGCTCGATGTCTGGTATGTCGACAATACTTCATTGTGGCTTGACTGCAAGATCCTCTGGTTAACACTCGCAAAGATTTTCCAGCGTGACGGAATTAATCGGCCCGGACACGCAACCGCTCCGGAGTTTATGGGCAACCCCTGAACCACAACACCGTGCTGTGTCGAGAAACGCCACATCTTGCTGTGGCGTCACACGTACTAGTTCTTTCTCCCTATTAAGGAGCAAAGTTAGACACAGGGTAGCGACACGCAAACTTGTGACCCCCATTTCTGCCCTTTGATCCTTCGACAGCCTCAGGACCTGGTACAGCCTCCCCTCTGACGGGGGCAGGAACCCAACGTGCAATTCCCTATCTTGTGGTAGCGTTTCTATAGTATTCAGTCCCCATGATTGTGAGAGGTGTGTTCTTTCACTCATTGTGTTAGCAGATTACGGCAGGAACATTTTTCCTACGTACTTTTCCCTTTACAAACTAAGAGTGATGTGCGGTTGGCTTAAAGTTCTCTCCTTGGAGGTCGATATTTTCAGTAGGGGCGGACTGCTTCTTTCCCCGTCCGTTGCACGGCCAGCGAGAAAAAAACAATACGCGATGCAACCATAGGAAAATCTTCTCGCGGATTATCGTTGCGGTCGGAGGTTATGAAGAGAGAAGGGTGTTAGGGCGACGAGAGCTACGTCTTTTGTGGAGGAATCAATGTCAGACACACCGCAACAGATTGTGATTTACGGAGCCGGTGGGTTTGCGCGAGAAGTTGCGTGGCTCGTAGAGTCTTGCAACGGCGACCGGCAACTCTATGACGTGGTTTGCTTGATCGATGACAATGCAACCTCGCACGGACACAAACTTAACAATATCCCAGTGATGAGCTTGCGCGCAGCATCTCGCGCATTTCCTGCAGCTCTTGCCATCGGCGGCATCGGTAATCCTCACCTACGACAACAAGTGATGGAAAAAGCCGCGGCGAGTGGGTTTGGGGTTGCGACCTTCGTGCACCCGCATACAACGTACAGTCGCTGGGTGACAATTGGCACCGGTACTGTGATCTGTGCCGGATGCATTCTGACGACCAACATCACGCTCGGCCAGCATGTCCAGATCAATCTCGACTGTACCGTCGGACATGATGTGACCATGGCTGACTATGTCACTCTGGCTCCGGGAGTGCACGTCTCAGGGCAAGTCAGATTAGGCAAGCGAGTCTATGTGGGAACCGGTGCGGTAATCATCAACGGGACTGAAGTCGAACCACTCATCATCGAAGACGATGTCACTATTGGTGCTGGTGCATGCGTAACCAGATCTGTCTCCCGAGGAGAGACTGTGGTGGGCGTTCCCGCCAGACCTTTGCAGAGAAAAACCGCCCTGGCTGCGTAGTCTCGCATTTCTCTCTCAGTCCAGCCTGAGGTTGCCAGGAACAGAAACGCCGTGAGGATAGATATGAAAAATGAGCAGATGCAGGACAAACCACTATCGATTATTTACCCAACCTTGCCCTCGCTGGCAGAGATTGAAAGTGTGGTGCGGAATAGCTGGGAGTCGGGCGTCGTTACAGTTGGACCAACGGTCCGCGCATTCGAGGAAGAGATGGTGCGCTACACAGGGGCGCGTTACGCAATTGCGTTCTCTTCCTGTACCGCCGGGTTGATGCTGGTGCCGCGGGCGATGAATCTTCCGCCGGGGGGTGAAGTTATCGTACCCTCGTTTACTTTCGCTGCGACCGCACAAGCGTTGGTATGGAACGGGTTGATCCCGGTGTTCTGCGAGTGCCTGCCTGGTACCTGTACATTAGATCCTGAAGACGTGGAACGAAACATTACGCCAAAGACCGTGGCCATTTGCCCAGTGTACATTTATGGCTTGCCTCCGGACCTCGATGCGCTTCTCGATCTCAGCAAACGCAAAGGTATTCCCGTGTATTTCGACAGCGCTCAGGGGCTCGGTTCAACGTATCGTGGTGTGCCGGCAGGTGGGTTTGGGACTTGTGAGGTGTTTTCGTTAAGTCCAACGAAAGTTGTGACTGCCATGGAAGGTGGGCTCGTGACTACGAATGATGACGATCTCGCTAGACGGCTACGGTCCATGCGTGACTATGGCAAAGATCCGACCAATGGCGAGGATATGCTCTACTTCGGACTGTCGGCGCGTATAGGTGAATTGAATGCCGCCGTCGGCCTGTTGTCGTTACGCAATATCGAACAACTCGTGAGTTCACGTGCACGTTTGATTGCGGCCTACCGCGAACGGCTTGGGAATCTGCCTGGATGCTGGGTGCAGAGTATGCCATCGGATCGCACGACGAGCGGCAACTATTTTGTCTTGTTTATTTCCGATAAGGCTCGCCGAACGCGCGATGAGATGTATTATGCCCTCAAAGAAGCAGGCATTCAGACCAAACGATACTTCTACCCTCCTGTGCATATGCAGACCGCTTTTCAACGGGTACCTATCCGGGTCAGTTCCCGCATCACGAATACGATCAAGGCGGGCTACGAAAGTCTTGCCTTGCCGCTGTACTCGCACATGACAGATGAGCAGTTTGAGCGCGTCTGCCGTCGCGTCGAGCCGCTCTTAGGCGTCGATTCCGCAGAGGTGCAGCAAACCGTACGTGTTGGTCTCCTTGCAGCGTAACTCGCTATGGTTTCTCTCACCCGTGGTTGCCGCTACTTCTGCCTCATTAGTGTGCAGATGCTCCTTGTTATACTCGCACAGTACTGTGCTTTTCTCGCGCGTTTCGACGGAGCGATCCCAGCACATTACTTGCGCGTGTACGAACACGGGCTCCTGTGGTTACTTATCACTCGCGGTGTAGTCTTCCTTCCATTTCATTTGTACGGCAGCTTCTGGCGGTACGCCGGGATGTGGGACTTGCGGAACATTATTGTCGCGGTTGTGACAAGTACGGCTACATTTGCGTTGATGGCTGAGGTTGGACTCGTCCTGCAGTATCCGCGCTCGATCCTTATTGTCGATAGCGTTTTTCTTATTTGCTTACTCGGCGGGTTGCGACTAGCTCTGCGTATGTCGGCTGAATGGCGGCGGCGTGGTGGACAGAAACGCGTATTGATTTACGGAGCCGGGGACGCGGGCGAGCGCATCGCTTCGGACATGCAAAAACGGCGGTTACGGGCGTACGCGCCGATTGGCTTTGTTGATGACGACGTTGAGAAGACCAACATGTGGATTCACGGCATCCCGGTCTTGGGAACCGGTAGTGACCTCACGCGAATTCTCGCGCGCGAAAAGCCTGACGAAGTCTTAGTAGCGATGCCAAGCGAAACGCCGGCACGCCTGCGGGCCGTGGTCAAAGCCCTCGAACCTTTCAAGGTGCCAATCAAAACGCTGCCGAATTTGGCGGATATCATGGACGGCAAAGTCACCGTAAATCAGATCCGTGACCTGGCGGTTGCAGACCTACTGGCGCGTCCGCCGGTCCAAATGGATCTTGCTCCGGTACGCGACTTTGTTAAAGGCAAGCGCGTATTAGTAACCGGCGCCGGCGGTTCGATCGGATCTGAGTTGTGCCGACAACTTGCCCGGTGTGAGCCCGCTGTGCTGTTGATGTTGGATAAGGCTGAAAGTGCTTTGTACGATATCGACATGGAATTGCGACGGAGCGTGCCAGACGGTGCGCGTATGACCCTGCTCGTCGATATTACCAATGCCGGTCGCATCCACGATGTGTTCATGCGCCATATGCCGCAGATTGTGTTTCATGCGGCAGCCTATAAACACGTGCCAATGATGGAGATGCATCCGAGTGAAGCCGTCCTTAATAATGTTATTGGCACGCGCCGTTTGTGTGAGATCGCCGCGCAACGCGGCGTTGAAACCTTCGTGCAGATCTCGACCGATAAAGCGGTCAACCCGACTAACGTCATGGGCGCGACGAAGCGGATTGGCGAATTGATTGTGCAAGCCATTGCTCGACAACCAGCGGCGCGCAACCAGACTACCTTTTGTGCCGTGCGGTTTGGCAACGTATTGGGGAGTAATGGCAGCGTCGTGCCGCTATTTCTTCAGCAGATCACCCAAGGCGGCCCAGTAACCGTGACCCATCCCGACATCACCCGCTATTTTATGACGATTCCCGAGGCATCACAACTTGTTCTTCGCGCGGCGACGCTAGCTACGGGCGGGGAGATCTTCGTTTTGGATATGGGAGAACAGATTCGTGTGCTCGATATGGCTCGCCATTTGATCCGCCTTGCAGGGTACGTGCCTGAAGACGAAATTCCGATCGCGTTTACCGGTATCCGCCCCGGCGAGAAACTCTATGAAGAGTTAGTCGGAATGGACGAAACCATCGAATCCTGTGGAGAAGTGAAGATCAACCGCGTGTGTCCGCGATGGCAACCGGATCTCGCGCAGTTGACAACCGACGTCAATGAACTCGAATGGTTGGCTGAACAGGGCCGGACCAAGGCGATCCTTGCACTCTTGCGCGAGGTAGTCCCGACATTTCATTTCCCTGACGCTGAACCACAGGTACTCCCTGGTGTGCCCCCATACGGTACGCCTGCTGCGTCGACCGGTTTCGCGGCGGCCGCGTAGCTGAATCCTTGTCATGGCGGCCGCTAAGCCGAAGGTGAAGACCAAGCACTGGAAGACCCTACACGAGGCGGGCACGCGTATTTCAGACGGAACGCCAGCTCTCAGACAGCGAAAATTTTCCGGGCAGTATTGGGTTGCCCCGCCTTTGCTTTTCTTGCTAAGGCGTGGTCAGATAGAGGGAATTTCCATTGAGGATTAGGCATGTCACTTCGTACTGTTATCGCCTTAGTATTGTCTTTGTTGGCGTTGACCTTCGCTTTGCAAAACACCGAAACCGTCGAACTTCACTTTTTGTTCTGGAACTTTCCGATGAAGGTCGGGTTCGCGGTGGGCGTCCCTTTCATCGCCGGCGTTTTTGTGGGATCGCTCTTATCGTGGCGACGACAACGGAAACTGCAAAGGATACAGCAACAGCCCGAACCTGGCTCGCCAGCGGCGATGTTAGCGCATGTACAAACGACGAGCGGAAAAAAGAAGCCGGGCAGTTGGTGGTGGTAGGAGGGAGGAATGAGGATCGAGGAACGAGGGCCGAGTACAGAGGATGTATTAGTAATTTCCTACTTCAACGAGAGATGGGAGAACAGCATTCTCTCCTCTCGTAGCTTGATGCTCACAACTCGGCACTGACCTGAGGAGGAAGGGGTGAACTCGCGGTTGCGCATCCTTTTTGTGACAGCAGAGGTCTCCCCCTTTGCTCGCACGGGTGGATTGGGAGATGTCTGCAGAGCGTTGCCACTCGCGTTGGCCGCGCTTGGACATGATGTCCGCATTGTGATGCCGTTGTATAAAACGGTTCGCGACCAAGCCGTACCAATGACAGAGGTGTCAGGAGACCTCGACATGCCGTTGGTCTTCGGCACGCGTAAAACGCGCGTTTGGCAAGGGCAACTTAGTGCTCCGGTTCTGAACAATAATGGTACGCAAGCGGGAGGGCCCCGCGTTCCGGTGTACTTCATCGAACATGACGAGTACTATGCGCGCGCTGGACTCTATGGTGGCGAGGCCGGTGACTATACGGATAATGCCTTCCGTTTTTTGTTCTTGAATCACGCGGCGCTCACCCTACCTGGACTATTGTCTTGGTTTCCACACGTCTTTCACTGTAACGATTGGCATACAGCCCTGGCCCCGGCCTATCTGCGGTTCTTGCCGGAACGTGACCGTCGCTTAGCTACCGCTGGCACCGTATTTACTATTCATAATCTGGCTTACCAGGGACAATTTCCTTCCTGGGTCTTTGACATTACTGGCCTTCCTCACTCGTTGTTCCATACCGCTGGACTAGAGTTCTACGGCGGGATCAACTTTATGAAGGCTGGTATATATTATGCTGACCATATTGTTGCCGTGAGTCCTACATACGCGCAGGAAATTTGCACACCAGAGGGTGGCTTCGGCCTCGATGGAGTGTTGCGTGAACGGCGCTATGCTTTGAGCGGGATCTTAAACGGGGTTGACCCTAAGTCCTGGAACCCGAGTACAGACCCTTACATTGCAGCGCACTATTCTGCGAGCGATACGCAGGGCAAAGCCTCTTGTAAAGCTGAATTGTTGCGTCTGTTTGGCTTCCCTAATGAATCGACGGTGCCAATCTTTGCCTTTATTTCTCGACTAGTTGACCAAAAGGGTGTAGACCTCCTGGTGAATGCGTTGAGTCAATTGCTTGACCTGCGGGTGCGCCTTATCGTCCTCGGCTCGGGTAAGGTGCAGTACGAGCGTATATTCACCGAGTGGGCAGAGCGCTTTCCTGAGCAAATCGGTGTGCGTCTTGGCTTTGACGATGCCCTTGCTCACCAAATACAGGCTGGCAGTGATATGCTCTTGATGCCGTCTCGTTATGAGCCGTGTGGGCTGACACAACTATACGGTTTGCGTTACGGAACGATCCCTATCGCCCGTGCGGTTGGCGGGCTAAAGGATACGATCGTCCAGGTTGACTCCGAAGGTGAGAATGGGACAGGGTTCGTGTTTACGGAACTGAGCGTCGAAGCCTTGGTCGTAACCGTGCGGAATGCCATGCGTGTGTTTGCTAATGAGAAACGCTGGCAGGCACTTGTACAACGTGCGATGCAACAAGAGTTTTCCTGGGATCGTTCCGCAGAGCGGTATATTTCTCTCTACCGTGATGCCGCGGCGCGGCAAGTTGAGGCTGCTCCGCCCCAGATTGCTTTCGGCACGTCAGGGTGGCAGGCGTTAGTCGCTGAAGAGTTTACCCATGAACGTCTTGCTGCCGTTGCACGAGCGGTGGCCGATCACGTCATCGCCGAGCACGGAGAATCTGCGCGGCTGTTGATTGCCCACGATACCCGGTTTCTAGGACGGGAGTTTGCTGAGACCGCAGCCCAAGCGTGTGTGGCTGCGGGAGTGCATGTTGATGTTGCGACGGCACCGTTACCGACACCGGTTGTGGCGTTCGAGATCCTACAACGCCGTCTCGCCGGTGCGATTAATGTCACTGCGAGTCATAATTCCTATCAGTGGAACGGCCTTAAGTTCTCTCCGGCGTGGGGCGGGCCGGCATTGTCCGAGACCACGCGCGATATCGCCCGGCGCGCCAACGGTTTGTTAACCAACGGCTACGTCGAACGAGTCAATACTGAGGTGGCGCGGGAGAATGGTCACTGGAGTGACGAGGAGGTTGGTGACGCGTACCGTCATGCGGTTGCGCAGTTAATCGATGGCGACCGTATCCGTCGTTCTCGTATCACGGTTGCGGTTGATCTCCTATGGGGGACGGCAAGTGGTTTTCTCGATCGTTTACTCAAACAATGGGGCGTTCTCGGTCCGGTGTTTCATGCTGGTCGAGATCCTTACTACGGCAATGGGCACCCGGAACCCGTGCCAGAGGCAATGGAGGAGATGATCGTACGGTTACAAGAAGGCGGCCTCACACTTGGTGTGGGTTGTGATTGTGATGCTGATCGCTTTGGTATTTGTGATCGGGATGGCGACTTTTTTGCCCCTAATCTTATTTTGCCCCTCTTGGTCGATTACCTCGTCACGCACCGTGGGTTTACCGGCAAAGTGGGACGCAGTGTAGCGACGAGTCATCTGATGGATGCTGTCGCCCAGCACCATGAGTTGGAGTTGGTCGAGACCCCAGTCGGGTTTAAGTATCTCGGTGAAATGATTGTCCGTGGCGAATTGTTACTCGGCGGTGAAGAAAGTGGCGGGCTGTCGATCCGTGGTCATATCCCTGAAAAAGACGGTATCCTGGCTTGCCTGTTGGTAGTAGAGATGGTGGCACACACAAGAAAGAGCCTCAAAGCCCTTTTGCAGGATCTTTTCTCTCGGGTGGGAGAACTTTACCCGTTGCGTGAAGATGTGCATCTCTCGGCGGCTCAGCAAAGTCGGTTGCAGGCGGTACTGGCCTCGCCCCCGACGAATATTGCCGGTATAAGGGTCGAACGGGTGAGCACCATTGATGGACTGAAACTCTACCTTCATGGCGGCAGTTGGTTGCTCGTACGTGCCTCTGGGACCGAACCTGTGGTACGATTGTATGCCGAAGCTGGACGTAAGGAGATGACACAGGTCCTTCTTGCTGAGGCGCAGGACGTATTCCTGACCTAACAGGAGAGTATCATGGCAAGACTCCGCATTCTAGGGATGATTATGGCGGGTGGAAAAGGGGACCGTTTATTCCCACTCACCAAAGCACGGAGTAAGCCGGCAGCCCCCTTTGCCGGGAAACATCGCATCATCGATTTCGTGCTGTCAAACTTTATCAATTCTGGTATCTACGCTATCTATCTGTTAGTGCAGTATAAGTCGCAGTCACTGATCGAACATTCGCGCTCGACCTGGCGGTGGCGCATTGGGGGAGGGTTAAAAGACACCTTTATCACCGCTGTCCCGCCACAAATGCGGCAAGGCGAGATGTGGTATCAAGGGACCGCCGACGCAGTATATCAGAATATCAATGTGATTCGTGATTTTCATCCAGACCTGATTGCCGTTTTTGGCGCAGACCACATTTACCGCATGGATCTCGAACAGATGGTCAAGTTTCATCGGGAGAACCGTGCGCATGTGACGATCGCAGCGCTGCCCGTGCCACTGGACGCCGCGCCTGGATTCGGGATCATTGAAGCCGACCGTACCCAACGGATCGTGGGGTTTGAAGAGAAGCCGCAGAACCCGAAACCAATGCCAACCGACGCGAGCCGCGCCTACGCTTCAATGGGAAATTATCTCTTTGAAACCGAATTGCTGATCGACGCGCTCCAGGAAGATGCCCAACGCGATACTGCTCATGATTTTGGCCGCACGATTATTCCGCAGCTCTTCACCAAGCGGCGAGTGTTTGCCTATGACTTTTTGAACAACGACATCCCTGGGATTAAGCCATACGAAGAACGTGGGTACTGGCGCGATGTCGGGACGCTCCCAGCATACTGGCGAGCGCATTTGGATTTGCTTGGTGCGACCCCGGCTTTTGATCTTCACAACGCGCAGTGGCCGATCTTCGGCCCGGTCTATGATGGACCCCCAGCACGGTTCATCAGCGGGGAGGTCGACAACAGTCTGATTGGGGAAGGCAGTTGCATCGACGGAGGAACAGTCAAACGTTCGGTCTTGGGCAGAGGCGTACGGGTCGGCAAAGGCGCAGAGATTCAGGAATCCATTGTGATGGACTATGCCGAGATTGCTCCAGGGGTCAAACTCAAGGGCACGATTGTGGACCGCTTCAATCGCTTGCCTGAGGGATTTGAGATTGGCGTTGGTTCAGGTCGTGGAGAAGAACATTTTTTTCGTGAGCCCTCGGGATTGTTTGTCCTTGAGCGTGGAGAAACGCGCTTGCCCGCATGATAGTAATGAGTAACGAGTGCTGAGTAATGAGTAAGCACAGTCACGGCAGTATCTAGCGGGTAAAATTTCGTCACTCACGACTCATTACTCGTAACTCTTTCTTCATGCGTTACCTCTGCATTCACGGTCATTTCTACCAACCACCGCGCGAGAATCCGTGGCTTGACACCATCGAAGTACAGGATTCCGCGTCTCCCCACCATGATTGGAATGCACGGATTACGGCGGAATGCTATTGGCCCAATGCCGCTGCACATCGTTTGGGTGCCGACAACCGCATTACCGCAATCGTCAATAATTACGCCGCACTGAGCTTCAACTTTGGACCGACGCTGACGGCGTGGTTGGCGCGGCATGAACCAGAGTTGCTTGCGCAGATCATCGAAGCTGACCATGTCAGTTGTGCACAACATACAGGATATGGCAATGCAATTGCGCAGGCGTATGGGCATGCGATCCTGCCGCTAGCGAATCCACGAGATAAGCTGACCCAAGTCTACTGGGGAATTCGTGATTTTGTCTGTCGTTTCGGACGGCTCCCGCACGGTATGTGGCTACCGGAGACTGCCGTCGATACCCCCACGCTTGAAGCGTTAGCCACACACAATATCGCGTTCACGATTCTCGCTCCACATCAAGCTAAACGGGTGCGCTCCTTAGGGAAGATCGCGTGGGAAGAGGTCAACGAGGAAACGCTTAATACGCGCCGTCCCTATGTGTGTCGTCTGCCAAGTGGCAAACAGATTGTGCTGTTTTTTTACGATGCGCGTCTTGCGCGTGGAGTTGCCTTCGAACATTTGCTTGACAGTGGAGAACGTTTGGTCGAGCGGCTAGTAGCCGCCTTTCAACCGGATACTGACGAGCCCCAACTCGTGCATCTCGCAACCGATGGCGAAACCTATGGCCATCATCATCGCTTTGGCGAGATGGCAGTCGCGTTTGCTATTCAAGAGATTGAGCGCCGTGGACTCGCCCGTGTCACAAACTATAGTGAGTACCTTGCCTTGCATCCGCCCCAATGGGAAGTGGAGATCAATGAAAGCACCTCTTGGAGCTGTGCTCACGGCATTGAGCGCTGGCGGGCGGATTGTGGCTGTCGGACCGGCAGCTTGCCTGGTTGGACACAGCAATGGCGGGCTCCACTACGGACAGCGCTCGATTGGTTACGGGCGGAAATTGACGTGCTCTTTGAGCGCCAGGCTGGAGTTTTTTTGCCTGACCCCTGGGCAGCTCGTGACACATACATCGACGTCGTACTTGCTCCGTCGCCTCAGAATATCGAGGAGTTCTGTCTGCACTATGCTGAACGCCTGCTGATACCGGCTGAACGGCAATCGGTGCTGACACTCCTCGAATTGCAACGGCACCGGCTCTTAATGTTCACCAGTTGTGGGTGGTTCTTTGACGAGTTGTCAGGGTTAGAAGGAACACAGATCCTGCGCTATGCTGCGCGCGCAATCGAGTTGGCCAAAGTGTGTGGAGTCTCGCTCGAAGCAGAATTTGTTGAACGACTTCGTCGCGCGCCGAGTAACCTGCCCGAGGTCGGTGACGGTGGACAGTTATATCTGCGTATGGTGAGACCAAGCCGGGTCGATTTTTCTCGCGTGGTTGCGAATGCTGCTATGTGTCAGATCTTAGAACCAATGCGGATATATGAGGCACCGCCGGCTTTTATCGTGCAAAGGGGTAATTATGACGAGGAAACATACGGAGTGACTGGGCTTGGGGTCGGGTGCGTCCAGGTCGAGTCTCGTGTCACCCAAGAACGCCACAGCTTTGCGTTCGCAGTGCTCAAGTTGAGTGGGCACGATGTACACGGTGTTGTGCGCGAGGCCATGACCGATACTGACTATCAGCAGATGAAAGCTGGACTAATCGAAACCTTCGCACGTCACTCGCTATCAGAGGTGGTCCGCAGCCTCGATCGCACTTTTGGTGAGGAATATTACACCGCGAAAGATTTATTCCTCGATGATCGCCGCCGCGTGTTGGCGCAGGTCAGTGAAGGAATGTTAGCCCGGCTTGAAGAAACGTATCACCAGTTGTATCGCGAAAACCGTCGCCTGATGGAATATCTGCGTGAACTCAATGTCCCACTCCCGCATGGGTTCGCGCTCGCCGCAGAGTTTCTGGTGAATCGTACCTTTAGTCGGGTAATGGCGAACGAGATCGAAAAAGGGCAGAACGATGACGAGGTAGAAAAAGTGCTACGAGAAGCGCGCAAGTGGCAAGTACCATTAACGACAAAAGAGTCAGAGCACCTTGTTTGTCGAGCGATTGAAGGACATATCGCTGCGCTGCTGACTGATCCTTTGAGTGGGAGTGCCGTGGTTGCTGCTCGTCTTTTGCACATCGCCGAACACGTCAACCTGAGGCTCAATTTATGGCGTGCGCAAATGCTTTTTGTCCATGTGTGTCGCCGACATTTGCACGACCTCGTGAGGCGGCGCACCGAGGACGCCGCGGTCGCGCGTCAGCTTACCGCTCTCCGTCGCTTGGGTGAGCAGTTGCGCTTTGCGGCAGTTGAAGACCTGCCGCTCGAGGCTTGGGAATCGTCATAGGCTAGGCGCACCCCTGTGGCTGCTCTCGCACTTTTCTTGTACGAGAGGAAAAAACGTCACAAGGAGGAATTAATGACCTGGATTAAGACGGCATCTCCGGCTGAGAACCCACGAGTACGAGAAGTGCTGCAGAGGTTGAACGACCTCTATCCCAAAGAATACGACACCGCGCGCCGCGAAGAGCGCCAGCTTCCTGCCCTGGTCAAAAACGACAGCATCTTACGATCCCACTCGTTGATCCCTGAAGCGATGTATCATGCCTTTGCCGCCTTTGGTTCGGCGATGGACCCGAGTTTACCGCTCACCCGGCGTCAGCATGAAATGATTGCTACCGTTGTTTCGATGCTGAATCGTTGCTTCTATTGAATCGAATCACACGCAGAGTTTCTGCGCACAGTGAGTCTGGACAAGGAATTAGTTGACGCGCTCAAGCAGGACTGGCGTACTGCGGAGCTGGACGAGCGGGATACCGCGATGTTGACTTTTGTCGAAAAGCTGACCAAAAACCCGTCGTCAATTTGGCGCGATGATATGGACGCACTGCGCAAGGTCGGTTTTGACGATACCGGTATCCTCCAGATCACACTGATTGCTTCATTCTTCAACTACATTAACCGTGTTGCTGATGCGTTAGGTGTGGGGAGGGAGTAGGGATAAGCGCCTTCCTGCCGAAGAAGAGGTATTGATGGGACAACAGACAAATCCCACAAGACAGCAATTGGATAAGGACGAAGGGATTCAGCAGATAACCGTTGCGGGCTTTAAGTCGATTAGTCGCAAGCAATCGATAGAGGTTCGCCCTCTTACTCTTCTGGCCGGGGCCAAGAGCTCTGGAAAGTCCAGTATGGTGCAACCGCTTCTTTTACTAAACCAGACTCTAGAAGCAAGCTATGATCGGGAGCTCTCCTCCTCTACGGTCCAAACGTAAAGTTCACCTCGGTAGAGCAACTGCTGGCTGGAACAGGTAAAGGCAAAGCTTCAGGATTTTTGAAGTTGGATTTTTGGTAAGGTCGGACTGGGGAATCACACTTGTCTTTCGCAAACAATTCGGAGGAGGGATTGACCTTGGGCGGATGGTCGATCTTTTTGGTGGGAAAGAAATAACCTTCCGTAATGACATGAAGCATGAAGAGATTCGGCGAGGGCTTCCTGTTGCAATCCGAGACACGGTTGAAAAATATAATAAAGACGAGACCGTGCAGCGGTGGCAGATTGTTCGTAACCGTTGTTTTTTAGGGGTCACTTTCGGACAAAAAGAGGGGATCGTCGGTACATAGTTTCACACCTTTGTAGGAGGCAATATAGATGGGTATGTCCGACGACTTACATAAACCAGACGTTCGCAAATAAATAGAGAAAACTGTCTCGAATGCGGGGGATGTTGAGGCAATATAGACGGATTTTTTGTTAATCGAAGCGGCAATTGCTACAGACCGAACAGTTATTTCCCTTGATGAGATAGTGCGGAGGCTATTTGCAAGCGTCGCACAACAAATAGGAGCACTGAGAAATGTTGCTTGGGTCAACCCAACCCTGGTAGCAGAGGAAGCACTTCTCTGGCTAGAGAACGGCGCGCGGACGGAAAAACATCGGCTCCTCAGCTTCGAGAAAGAAGTAAGCAGTAAGTTGAAGGGCTAAGCGATAACCTTCGCTGAAACGAGAGGCGGAGACGGAGACAGTTCTCCTTTCTCGCTAGGTTTTTTCGCTAGGTTCTTTATGCTACCTTCCCAAAGCCGCACGGTGCACGGCGAGCGAGACCTCTGCATCAGTAAGGAGAGTAGATCATGTCTGAGCATGTGGAAAAGGTGCCAACATACGACATACCCTCGGCGATTAAGGGAACTACGGCGATTACACCTGAACTGTATGCGCAGCTCTATCAACGTTCGATTCAAGAGCCGGAAAACTTCTGGGCCGAACAAGCCGATAAGTGTGTGACGTGGTTCAAAAAATGGGACAAAATCCTCGAATGGGATTTTCATAAAGCCAACATCAAGTGGTTTATCGGTGGCAAACTCAATGTTTCCTCCAATTGCCTTGACCGCCATGTCGAAGCTGGAGCCGGCGGACAAACTGCGATTATCTGGCAAGGCAATGACGCCGGGGAGTCCCGCAAACTGACCTACGCCGAACTTCTCGCCCAAGTGTGCCAATTCGCCAATGCCTTAAAGTCTCTGGGAGTGAAGAAAGGTGATCGCGTCTGCATCTACATGCAGATGGTACCGGAACTGGCTGTGGCAATGCTTGCCTGCACACGTATTGGTGCTGTGCACTCTGTCGTATTTGGGGCGTTTTCTGCCGAGTCACTGCGCGATCGTATCCAGGATTCGACTTGTAGAGTGCTCGTTACTCAGGATACTGCACTACGCGGAGCCAAGAACGACATCCCGATGAAGGCCAACGCGGACGAAGCGCTTGAACACTGCCCATCAATCGACAAGGTCGTCGTTGTTTGTCGCACTGGTCATAACGTAACGATGAAGTCTGGGCGTGATATATGGTGGCATGAATTGGTGCCGCAGCAATCGACGACCTGCGCGCCGGAGCACATGGACGCTGAAGATCCGTTGTTCATTCTCTATACGTCAGGCTCGACGGGAAAACCAAAGGGCGTGTTGCACACCACGGGGGGGTATCTGACGCATGTGTCCATCACTCACAGATACGTTTTTGATTATCGTCCCGGTGACATCTATTGGTGCACTGCAGACTGTGGGTGGGTAACGGGGCATAGTTACGTGGTGTACGGTCCGTTATCGAATCGCGCTACGACGATCCTGTTTGAAGGAGTGCCGAATTATCCTGACTTCGGTCGTTTTTGGCAGGTCGTCGAACAACACAGGGTCAACATCATTTACACGGCACCGACTGCGCTCCGGGCGTTGATGAAAGAAGGAGACTCGTGGCCGAATAAATATGATCTTTCAAGTTTGCGAATTCTTGGCACAGTTGGTGAGCCAATTAAAAGCCCAGAATGGCATTGGTATTTCCAAGTCATTGGCAAAGAGCGTGCCCCGGTTGTCGATACCTGGTGGCAGACCGAGACAGGGGGCATTCTCATCACGCCACTACCAGGAGCAATTAAGACCAAGCCAGGATCAGCAACATTACCGTTCTTTGGGGTGCAACCCTGCCTAGTGGATGAGCAAGGCACTGAGTTGAACGGGAACGGTGTAACTGGCAACCTGTGTATCAAGTTCCCGTGGCCGGGGATTATGCGCACGGTGTATGGCGATCATGAACGATTCCGCCAAACCTATTTCGCCATGTATCCCGGCAAGTATTTTACGGGTGATGGCTGTCGTCGTGATGAAGACGGTTACTATTGGATCACTGGCCGTGTGGATGATGTCATCAACGTTTCTGGTCATCGCATCGGTACAGCGGAGATTGAAGGAGCGATCGGCAGACATCCTGCAGTGGCAGAGGCCGCAGTCGTCGGTATGCCTCACGATTTGAAGGGGCAGGGGATCTACGCCTTTGTGACATTGAAGACCGGTCAACAAGTTTCTGCTGGTTTGAGCAAAGAAATCAACGATACTGTCCGTCATGAAATTGGCCCGCATGCGACTCCAGATAAAGTGCAGTTCACCGATGGGTTACCGAAAACCCGCAGTGGTAAGATCATGCGCCGTATTTTGCGCAAGATCGGTGAAGGCGCAGTAGATCAACTTGGGGATACATCGACACTGGCTGATCCGTCGGTGGTAGACCAACTTGTTGCCGGGCGGCAGTAAGGCGCCAATGAAGAATTAAAAATTAAGAATGAAGAATTGAAGAGAGTAATTCTTTCTGTTTTCTCTTCTCCCATTTCCAATTCTTAATTTTACATTTTTAATTATTTTCTTATGTTGCGTTTCTATAACACTCTCTCTGGTAAAGACGAACAATTCACTCCGCTTAGCCCTGGCAAAGTGCGGATGTATGTCTGCGGCGTGACCGTCTATGACCGCTCGCACATTGGTCACGCGCGTGCGCTCATAACGTTCGATGTTGTTTATCGCTATCTAAAGTTTCTTGGCTATGATGTGACCTTTATTCGTAATTTCACAGACGTGGATGACAAGATCATCAATCGTGCCAATGAACGCGGAATCACCTCACAAGAACTGTCTGAGCTATACATCCGTGAGTTTAACCAAGACATGATCGCGTTGCGTTGCTTACCGCCAACGCACGAGCCGCGGGCGACACAGCATATTCCTGAGATGATTGCTATTATTCAGGAACTCGAAGCCAAAGGCTTAGCGTATGCCACTGATGGCGATGTGTATTTTGCCGTCGATAAGCTTCCCTCATATGGGAAGCTCTCGCATCGTCACCTCGACGATATGATGGCTGGCGCGCGTATTGAAGTTGACGAGCGCAAGCATCATCCGATGGATTTCGCTTTGTGGAAAGCCAGTAAACCCGGGGAACCAACGTGGAACAGTCCGTGGGGGTCTGGAAGACCTGGTTGGCACATCGAGTGCTCGGCAATGGCGAGTAAGTACCTCGGTCAGCCGTTTGATATTCACGGCGGAGGCTCGGACTTAATCTTTCCGCACCATGAGAATGAAATCGCTCAATCCGAAGGCGCAAAGGAAACGGAATTCGCGCGTTACTGGCTGCACAACGGCATGGTGACTGTCGAACAAGAAAAAATGTCCAAGTCGCTCGGCAACTTCCTTACCATCGCGGATGCGCTAACGAAGACCACACCAGAAGTGCTACGTTTCGTGTTGCTCTCAACCCACTACCGCATGCCACTCGACTTCTCAGTGCAGAAAGTCGAAGAAGCCGAAAAGGGACTCACGCGCATTTATGAGACCCTCGCACGAGTAGACGCGACGCTTGGAGGCTCTTCCTTCACTGATAGACTCCGACCTCCAACCTCCGACCTATCTGTCCGTGACTCCGAACTGCAGGCACATTTTCGTGAAGCGATGGACGATGACTGCAACACCGCTCGTGCGTTGGGTGTCGTGTTTGAAACTATTCGTGAGATGAATCGATCCCTTGATGTTGGGCAAGCAACAAACTTAGGAGCCACCCGAGCCGACCTTGTGGCAATTGCGTCAGTCCTGGGCATTATGAATGAAGTACCGGCTCAATTCCTTGACACGCAAAAACAACGCGGCTTAGCCCAGTCGCAGTTGACACCGGAGCGGATCGAGCAACTGATCGACGAACGTGCCGCTGCTCGCAAAGCCAAAGACTTCAAACGAGGCGACGAGATTCGCAACCAACTCGCTGAACAGGGAGTGATTCTTAAAGACTCACCAACTGGTACAATGTGGACGATAGAAGGCGGGAGAAAGGGGTAATTGCTGACGGGGCCTATCCCTCTTACGCGGTCTTTGTGCGTTTCAGCACCTCTGCGATACTGTCTAATGATGCCCTCGACATCAGCAGCAGTTCTTCGGTTTTACGATCTATCTGCGATGCAATATATGCAGCCTTCCAGGCAAGATAGCCATTCAGCGCAACTGCGAGTGCCAGTAATCCAGTGTTGATATCAACCATACGATTGCCTTTCTTTGCGCGATTATGCCGTTGTGCTATTTCCTTATTATCTTCCTTTTGTTTTTCTTCACCAACCCCCTGTAGGTGAAAGAGTGTGCGAGTCTTCTGGGGTTCGATAAGTGGGGGGCAGATCATCAACGGCAAGTCCCGGCTGCTCTCTGTACTCGGCGAGGGAGCGATGGGTGTAGTTTATCGCGCCGCGCAATTGGATGCCGAAGGGCAAGCCTTGCGCGAAGTCGCCCTCAAGATGGTCCAACCTACTTTCCTTCGTGATCCCGATTTTACCCGCCGCTTTCTGCGCGAAATACGCGTGACCGCCCGCCTGTGGAATCCTCATACCATCACCGTGCACGATACCGGTCAGAGCGAAACCGGGCAGTTGGACTACGCTATGGAACTGGTTGAGGGACCTACGCTGCGTGGTATGCTCCGGCGATTTGAGCCGCTGCCAGTGGGACGAGCAGTCAACATCATCGGGCAGGTCTGTGAGGCATTGGCAGCGGCGCACGGATTGCCTGAGCCAATCGTGCATCGGGATCTCAAGCCCGCCAACATCTTCATTGAGAATCGCCAAGGGCAGGAGTGGGTGAAGGTCGGAGACTTCGGTATCGCCAAGGTGGTAGGGGAGCATAGCAGTGGACTGACGCACACGGGCGCGTCCCCGGGAACACCGCGATATATGGCTCCGGAGCAGTGGAAAGGGAAGGCGATAGACGGGCGGGCAGATCTCTATGCGATGGGAGTCATGCTGTATGAGTTGCTGACGGGACAAGCGCCGTTTGCAGGTGAAGACGGACCACTGTCGCTCATGTACCGGCATTTGTATGAACCGCCACCGCCGCTGCTCGCATCAATTCCGCTAGGAGTACGTTTACAAGTTGAGTGGCTGTATCATTCTCACATTTGGTGAGATCTACGATAGGTTGGCTATTTTTTTCCTTCGGCAGAAAGACGGTCCGTACGGAAAGCCTGTTCCCAAGCGTAGTAGGTAGTTGGGGTTTGCTTTGACATTCTCAAGTAATCGCGACTATAGTTGCCGAGCAATGAAAGAGGTATGATAGACAATCGATTCTGCGACGTTTGTGGCAAGCCTAATCGAGAGCAGGCACGCTTCTGCGGTTATTGTGGACAGCCTCTGCCAGCTGCGGAAGTAGAGAAAAGTACCTTTCCGAACGCGCCGTTGAAAGAAAAGTTGAACCCGTCGCTAAAGACGGAGGAAAAGATTAACGAACCAAAGCAAAGTGGCATACAGAGTACGAACATAAAGCCGATCACTGCTGCTATTCTCATTGGCGCACTGCTTGGACTCCTGGCGTATAAGAACCCTACCCTGGAAAGTTATGAACACTTCATGCGTCAGAAGATTACTGAAGAGTCAAAGACTGATGTAGAGAAAGCGTTGGGTTTCTTTTTTGGGGACTTCGCCAGCCGTTTTGTCATGAGTCAGACAGTTAGACGAGATTATATTTTCCTGAGTACTTACGATACCGAGTTTGGCGGTGAGCATTTGCGAACTTTGGGTATTCTGAATAACTTTATTATTTTGGAAACACCACAGTCTTTCAAATTCCGCAATTAATTAACAATTTAGGCCGAGTATCTATATTACCTTGATTCTCTTCATCTTCCTTTGCTTTCTTTCGCCAATACTAGTGCTGTGTACTCTCAGGGGCAAGCGAAATTGCAATTTTTTTGTTAGTCGGTTAAGTCGGAAGTATCCCGCTAGTTGTGCGTGCTCATAGGTGAAACGTCCTCGTTCTAATCGCCACGTCATTGCTTTTGCTAGGCCAATATCGCGTTGGCCTGGACGTCTGCTGAGGTGGCTTCTGCTCCTAGTTCTCAGCTTTTATGTGGGGTGTCTGCTGACGTTGTTCTATCTCAAGTGGTTGCCGCCACTTTCGACTACTATCCAGGTGCAACGTCGCCTCGAAGCATTTTTTTTGGCAGAACCATACACCAAACGATATCATTTCGTTCCACTGTCCGAGCTGCCACAAAATCTCGCCCATGCTGCAGTTGCCGCCGAGGATGCCCGCTTTTTCGATCACAGAGGCATCGATTGGCGCGAGCTGGACGCTCTATTCGATAGAGCGAAGAATCGTGGTCACTTCACTCGTGGTGGCTCTACAATCACCCAACAACTAGTGAAGAATTTGTTCTTAACGACGCATCGTTCGCTGTTGCGGAAAGCAGTGGAGTTTACCCTAGCACCTGTAGCCGAGATGGTGCTAACCAAAGAACGGATGCTTGAATTGTATCTTAATATTGTCGAATGGGGACCGGGTGTATACGGGGCCGAGGCAGCGGCGCAATTTCACTACGGTATTTCGGCTAAACGCTTGACTCGCGATCAAGCCGCACGGCTGGTCGCATGTTTGCCGGCACCATTGGAGCGGCGACCGCAAGAGATGGATGAGCGAGCAGTGGACATTCTTGAGCGAATGCGGGATATGGGATGGTGAGACTTTTGTAAGCCTCATCAGTCTGCGATGAACAAAGAAGGACGTGCTTCGACAGGCTCAGCACGAACGGCTACAGGGGTCTAACACGCTAACTCCATCCGCTTACCCCGAGCTTGTCGAAGGGTGATCAACTTCCAGTGAAGGAAGGGGAGTAAGAGTTGGGCTCGGAGCCGCAGGTTGGAAGAGGGCAAAGAATCGCTCTTGTACTCTTCGCTGCTCTTCTGCACTTGGCTGTTTAACGAGCGTGACTGTGATACAGACAAGACCATTCACTAGAAACGCGACCAACCCTACATCGAACAGGCCGATATGGTTCCAGCCTATGAGCACCATGCCCAAGAGGCTCAACGTCCCAGCGGCGAGCCCGGAAAGTGCCGCCGTGCGAGCAAAGCGCGGCCAGTATAACCCAAGGATCATAGGCAAATAGAGCTGCATCAGGAACTCAAACTTGATGACGGTTAATTGCCACAAGGTGGTAATAGGGTGCAGCGAGAGAAGAGTAACAAGCACAAGAATAGCCGCCGTGAACGCTCGCCCCACAGTCGCGATTTCGTCCTCGCTAGCCTGTGGCCTCACAAACTGTCGATATAAATCATGAGTGACCATTGACGATAATGTAAGCAGCACCCCGGCAGCGGTAGACATAATTGCAGCAGCGGCTCCTAAAAAGACCAGAATCGCGAGCCAATAAGCACTCTCCGCACATTGGCTCAACAGTTGCGCTAACACTTGGTCAGCCTCAATGGACTTAAGGTCGTGTAACCGAACGATCCCGACCAGGCCAATCACGACGACCGCGAGCATAACAATAAAGTAATTCGGAATCATCATTGCCAAGCCGTGCCGTAAGGCTTTTTCACTCTTGGCAGCGTAGACGCTCTGAATAATTTGCGGGTACATCGATCCACCCATACCGAATACCAACGCAAAGAGAAGATAAGAGCGCGTGAGCGTTTCGACTGAGTTTGGCACAACAACTTTCTCCGGCGCGACCATCACTGCTTGTTGAATGACTGTTGCTAAGCCACCTTCCCAATGGACGAGAACAACGGCAGCAATGACGATCGCGACCCAGAGGAGTGCGCCTTGCAAGACTTCAGCCCAAACGACGCCACGCCAGCCACTTAGCAGAACGTAAATCAACATGCCAGCAAAGATGTAAATCACACCAGTGGCAAACGCATAACGGCCGCCAGTGAACCCAACAAACGCATGCCCCATCGCCGTGGTCTGAATCATCAAATAGGGAATGACGGTAATGATCAGGAACACCGCTGTCCAGAAGCGTAACACGCGACTATCGAAACGATCAGCGTAGTAATCTGATGGCGTAAGGTAGTCGTATTTTTTGGACAAAACGTACAGCCGTGGCGCATAGGTCAGAAAGCCCAGCGAGATGGCAATGGTAAAGGGAATCAGGGTGACCGCCATCAAGCCGACGCGATACGATTGCCCTGGCAAGCCAAAGAACGTGTTACCACTAAACTTGGTAGCGAGCATGGCGAAAAAGAGCACGAGCGCGCCAGTGCTCTTACCACCAAGAAAATAATCACGTGCTGCCCATGTCTCTCCAGAGCGGTAGGCGAAGTAGCCAATCAAGATGTTGCTCAACAGGTAGAGAGACAGAATGATGAGGGCGTCGAAGCCGAGGCCGGAAGCTTGTGGTGCCATATGTGATGCGTGATTCAGAAATAATGAAGAATTAAGAATGAAGAGTGAAGAATGATGCCTGATGCGTGAAACGTGATGCGTGGCGCATACAATTCAGTAGCCAGTACGGAAACAAACAATGGACCTCTTCTGTTTCGTTTCCCCTTTGCCCCTTTTCGCCATTTCCCCATTTCCCCTTCTCTTTAGTCCTCTTCCTCTCCTAGTCTCGTTGCCGCAAGTCGCCACTGCCGCAACACGATGTACATAGTGAACGCGGTGAGTGCGAGAGCCGCGAGAAGAACAGTCAGAAACCATAGTGGAACACCAAATACTAATGGCTCATACGTGCCGACAAAGAAGTAGGGCACACAGAAGAAGATTAGCAGGGCAATGATCGTCCAGATCCACAGTTGGGCCGGTTCTTGAGGTGACATGTCATTCTCGATAGACAATCAAACGGTGCGCACTCTTTACGACCCTACGGCGAGAACTCTTCTTCGACTTTTGGCGCACTTTTCACAGCTGCCTTTTTTACTGGCGGAGCCTTCGTTTTCTGCACGTCTTTTGCGGCTTCCTTGGCTGCGACCTTCTTTTCTGCCTTTGCTTCGCGTAAGCCCCATGAGCTATTGTTGTAGAAGAGATCTGTTGTGACTTTGTTCTGATTGTTGATTTGCAGGTTGCGAATGAAGTCGTTGCTTTCTTGCGAAAGCATTTTAGGCCAGGTGGCTTTTGCCTCGTCTTCTTTGGGGAAAATAATCCGGAAGTGTACTCGTAGCCCCGCCACGACACCGAAGCGATCTACCACAGTATACGGTGGGTTAGCCTCGTGAACGTGCGAGACCACCGTCCGCCACGAATCACCATCAGTCTGATCGGCAATGACAGTTCCCGCAGGATACTTCCGTGGGAGCTTGCTGTTGCTGAAATCAGTGAGAGACAATTTGTCTGTATTCGGTTCGGCGATGACAATGGCGCTGGTTGTGCGAGGAGGCTCGCCAGAAGAAGGAAGAGGAATCACGAATTGTAAAGCTTCTAGTTTGCCACGACTAGAGATCTGCGGCTTGGTCCAGCGTCGCGGCGCGCTGTAGCTAATCTTGTTACCTAAGAGTGCAAGTTTCGGTTTTTTCTCGTGGTTAGGCTTTTTTGCTCGCTCCGGCTTCTTCTTCGCTCCAGCTTCTTCCATGCTTTGAGGCGTATTGTTCTCATTCGTGCTCGTTTGTGCAAATACCAGTGTAGTCAGGAGATTCGCAGTGATAAGGATGACAATGAACCACCAACGTGAGTGCAAAAAGACTGTACGATGCATAGGGTTTCATGCTTAGCAGATTGCGACCTTTTCTTTAAGGGGTAGTTTTGTCGACCCTGGAAGAGTTGCGTCGGATAGGGGCGTAGTCATCCTACGCCCTACTATTTACGCATGCGTCGATCCGTGGTTCTCCTTGAGAAACTTCTGTACCTGCGACTCGACTGCGGTCCCTTTGAAGAAGTTCGGGTTCATGCTGGTCCACAAACGAACCGGATTGGCGAAAACGAAATCACGAAAATCTTCTTCAGTGATGATACCGTCTTCAACTGCCTCGTATGCCTCAGGCAGAACATGGGTCATATCTGGCACATCAAAGTGTCCAATGTCAGAGCCAAAAATCGCATTGATCCGCGCGCCGTATGGATTCACATTACTCTTGAATGCCCAGGCATTTGCCGGATCATCGGCTTCGCAGCCAAAATAGAAGTTTGGCACAAACAGATCGCGAATGTCAGATGCCTTTTTGATGCCGCAGGCTGCGAAGTCATCGAGTTGTTCAGGACGCTCCATTAGCAAACCGACGCCAGGTTCCAGTTGATCAATTACATTGAGAAACGCTTTGGAACCATAACGCTGTACGTAATCAACCAGCATTTCGCGATTGAGGTTAGCCGGGTTCACTTCATCTAGTGCCTCGGCATTGCGTTTCTTCCAATGACCGATGAGATCGCTATACAGACTACATGCCCAGCCTACGCCACCTTCAAGAAATGTGAACCGAAGTTTAGGAAACCGGCGAGTGACACCGCCAATGAACAGAGCTTTACACACTGCTTCTCCAGCTTGTCCGAAATGGCCGATATGATTGTAGACAAAATTGGAAATCGAAGTTCGCAACCCGATACCTGATGATGCGGAGTGGAAGGCTGGAGAGATCCCAAGCTCCACGCATTTAGCCCAGACAGGATCGTAGTCATACTCACTGTCTAACCCAAGTACGTCGTGCCACATGGCGTACCGGCTGGCGTCTGGGTCTGCTTTGGCAACTGCTGCCACAGGACGCCGAACAAGACTGCTCAACATGATGATTTTGAACCCGAGCATTTTGACGGCAAACTCTAACTCCTCAAGCGCTTCTTGCGGATTGTACATGGGCACGACGGCAGCCGCAGCAAGGCGGTCGCCTAAGCCAGCGAATTGGTCAGCCGTATACATATTGAACGCGCGACAGGCTGCACGCCGCACTTCTTCATCGCGCAAGAACGGAGCAAAGAGTGCGCCTGAAGTTGGATAGATGGCAGAAAAATCGAATCCCAGCTCTCCCATACGTTCGTGCAGGAGTTTCGGGAGCATAGCAGTCGCACGATCGCGCGTGTTCTTGGTTGGCACGCCCCACCAGCCCGGTTGCAGCATGCGCCGTTCGCGTCGTTCGGCAATAGGCGTCTGCGCCCATTTTTTGTTGCCAAATTGATTCGCGACTTTCTTGTAACGTTCGACAATTTTGTCGCCGCCAACTTGATGCAGGTATTCCATTGCGGCTGGTTCAAATTCGATCCAATGCCCATCGGCATCAAGCACTGGGTGTGAGAGTCGCGCATGAATTGCTTCGGCAGTATGATGGACTGACATAGCTCCCTCCGTTTTCGTATCGTGGTTATGAATAAGACGAGAATGAATTTGCCCTGCCCAGCGACAGAATGCAAGCAGAATCGTCTAGGAGTCTGAGCGTCCGGGAGTCTAGGAGTTTGGGAGTCGAGAGGTAAAAAAAGGAACCAACGAAAAACAGGCATGTATTTTTTATCCATTTCCCCTTTTCTCCCTTCTTTGATTGCCGTTTCCCTGACTGAACCGTGTGCGCTAGCGGCAAAGTCCTTTGCGCTCTTGACCGTAGTAATTCGACAATGGTAGCGGAGGAGAACAATTCAGACTGGGAGGAGACCTATGGAATTTGGTGTTGTCCTACCACACGTTGGCCCACAGGCACGTGAGAATGTCGTCGAACGTATCCAAACTATTTCCCGCCATGCCGAAGCGCTCGGGTATCACTCGTTGTGGGTCGCTGATCACATTGTCATTCCGACAGTGATTAAGTCGAAATATCCGTATCATCCTGAAGGCAAATTCCCCATTGATCCAGCCGATGATTTCCTCGACCCGTTGACGGTCTTGGGATACGTGGCAGCTTGTACGACACGAGTCCGCCTCGGTACCGGCGTGCTTATCATTCCGTACCGTCATCCAGTTGTGACTGCGAAGATGCTTGCAACGCTTGATGTCCTCTCGCGTGGGCGGATCATTCTCGGTGCCGGCGTGGGCTGGATGGCAGAAGAGTTCGCTTATCTAGATTCACCGTATCGTCAGCGTGGCACACGCACCGATGAATATCTTAAAGCGATGAAGGCGCTATGGACCCAACCTGAACCGCAGTTTGAAGGGAAATTTATCAATTTTTCTAAATTAAAATGTGAACCCAAGCCTGTGCAAAAACCGCATCCACCGATTTGGATTGGTGGTCATAGTGAGGCCGCACTGCGACGAACTGGTACACTTGCCGATGGGTGGTATGGCCACGTCTTGTGGCGCAATCCTGATGCGCTACCGCGAGAAATTCAGACGATCAGAAAATATGCTGAGCAAGCTGGACGCGACCCAAACAAACTCACCTATGCTGCGCCATCATACGAGCGGACGTTTGAGGATGTCCTCCGCAATCTGCCCATATACCAGAGGGCAGGGCTTGATCACGTGGTGTTAGCCTTCTTTATGTGGACTTCAGGATTCGACGAAGTCCACACGTTGATGGAACGTTTTGCACGCGAAGCAGGATTGAAGGCGATATGAGGAGCGGTGCCACAAAATGAGGTTGGCGCTCCTGAAACCAGGATCATCGTTCCTGTGGAACTTGTCCTGACGCCCCGGGGCAATTGCCTCAACCCCGGTACTTGGACTCGTGGTCACCGCTCGTATCAAGCGTACTCCTTAGCGTGTTAGTGTCAACGTGTTGGTACAACTCGAGGTTTGACTGATGAATACGCCAGTTCGCGTAGCGTGCCCTATGCGCACGAATTCGGCATGACAAACTCTTCACCAAACGGCACATAGGGTTCGTTCAGTGCCAGGCTGAGTATCAATCGCATCCGGGCTTTGCGTGGAGAGAGCCAGTTCTCAATTACGATTCCTGCATTTCGTAGGTCATCGTAGGCATGAGGATAATAATATTCCTCCGCTGTCCTTCCACTCGTTGCGCTTGAGCACAGGACAATCGGTAGCCCTCGCTCTGCGAGTCGCAGCACGTGTGTTCTCGCTATTGGTGGAATACTCCCTGCTGCCATTCCGGCAATGATCAGTCCTCGTATTGAAGTCACTGGGAGTTTGGCAAGCAGACAACCGTCATCAGCAACCCCGATCATGAGAATGGGAACTGATGGAGGGAGCGACCCAGGAATCTTGCTGATCCGTGCACGTGGGAGCGGCTTCCAGGTCAAGCTCACCAGCTCACCGATAATCTGCCCGTAGGATGTCCCGTGCCGCGCTGCAAACCCATCCTTTGCACTCGTATCACTTTTGTACACACTCCACGCTTCAAAGACCGCGTCGTTCATCGTGACCAGCACCCCGTATTCACGGGAAGCCGTTGTAGCAACCCGAACAGCATTGTCCAGATTTTTAATGCCGTCATAATCCACTGCCCAACTTGGCCGCATCGCGCCAGTGAACACGATCGGAACCGGAGCCGAAACCATTTCGTCAATGGCGTAGGCAACTTCCTCTAAAGTGTCGGTCCCGTGCGTGACAACAATGCCACTAATCTGGTCACTCGCTTCTTCTTGGAGACACCGGGCTAAGGTAAGGAGAGAATCAGCGGTTTCTAAATGATAGCTGAGGTCGATCACACAGATTGTGAAAATTGATGCCAACGCTGAATGTGCCACTAAGTCTGCCCCCTTCAGCGTTGGGCTACTCTTTCCATGCTCAGCGTCCCGAACCATACTAATAGTCCCGCCGGTCGTCACGAGCAGAATGGTAGGCTTTCGGGTGCTCCTGTCCATCCTTTACACCTCGGTCGGTAGTCCAGCAAAGCGAAACAAGGCAACCATGAACCACTCATTAGGGTCTGACCATAACGCACGCTGATAAAATCCATACGACGCCAGTTGCGTACAGATCTCAGTGGGAGAGAATTTGCGCGAGATTTCAGTATGAATGGTTTCCCGCGCGCGAAAAGAAACGCGCAGATTAAGATCGTGAATCTTCACTTCTTGTTTTTGCTCACTCTGCAAGTGCATTTCAATCTGGTTCAGTTGCTGATTATAAAAAGCGAGATGTGAGAACTGAGCGACGTCAAATTGTGCCGATAACTCTCGGTTCATGCGCTGGAGCAAATTCAGGTTGAAGGCGGAGGTTACCCCTGCTGCATCGTTGTAGGCAGGCTCAAGAATCGTGACTGGCTTTTGCAGGTCACAACCCAGTAGTAAATAATCTCCTGGCTGTAATGCCTGCGTCAGGCGGGTGAACAATTGCGTCTGCTCCTCGGGGGTAAAGTTGCCGAGGTTGCTGCCCAAAAACATGACCAGACGAGGTTTGCCATTGGGTAACGCAGTCAGTCCATTGAGATAATCGGTTGCAAGGGCATCGACCACGATTCGTGGATACTCATTCGCTAGCGCATTCGCCGTCGCTTCTAGCATCGACGCACTGATGTCAATCGGTACATAGTGTAATGGCAGATTGCGACGTTGCCCTTCGTCGAAGAGCAAGCGAGTCTTGACTGAGCTTCCGCTTCCCAACTCGACGATTGTGCACTCTCCAACTTCATCCCAGATGTCCGCAACATGCGCGCGGAGAATGCTGGTTTCGGTGCGGGTGAGATAATACTCTGGCTGTTGGCAAATCTGCTCAAATAGCAGCGAGCCGTAACGGTCATAAAAATATTTTGGTGGAATCGCTTTTTGTGACTGCTGCATCCCGAGCGCAACGTCCTCACGGAAATGCGAACGAACCTCGACCGGGATCGAGATACGCAGACGACGAGCTTCGTATTGTATGTTTTTTATCACTCAGTGTTTCCTTTTGCTATGACGGCGAGGGGTCAGAAAGCGGAAGGTGGGAGTGGCTGCGTCCTCATACGTTACTCCACATCCAGGGCACAGCGAAATCCGGAAAATATTGCCCGCACCTCGGGATGGTACCAATTACGAAACGTCGGGCGGCGGACGTGTGGTTGTGTCACCCATGAGCCCCCCCGCAAGACCCGGTGCTGCTGGTCGAAGTACGGCACTGAATAGCCGTCGTACGGATGTGCACGAAAGCCGGGATAAGGATGAAACCACGTTGCGGTCCACTCCCATACCTGGCCTATACCGTTAAGTCCCTCGTTGGTTGCCGCATACTCCCACTCTTCTTCGGTTGGCAGTCGTTTTCCCGCCCAACGTGCATATGCGTCAGCTTCATACCAACTCACACCTCGTACCGCTTGTTCCCCTGTCAACGGACGCGCTTGTCCAAAGTCCAGTTCAGTCCAGTGCCGGCCCTCAAGCTTTCGCCAATAGAGCGGATGATAAACTTCCTGTTGTTGACGCCATTGCCAACCTTCTGCACTCCACCACGATGGATCCTCATATCCGCCTGTCTCAATAAAGTGAAAAAATTCACCGTTAGTGACTGGCCAACGGTCGATACCGAATGCTGGTACCCTCACTTCATGTCGAGGGCGTTCGTTATCCAGCGTCTTGCCAATGTGGTCGCTGCCGATAAGGACAGTTCCGGCAGACAGGTGAGCCGTCTCTTCTGAAGATTCCACTTCTGTAATTCGCTGCGAGGATAGAGAATAGAGCTGACGTATGCGAGTACCCCACGCCACCTCAGCTTCTGCACGATGTGCAGATTGGTAGTGTGTAGCGCCAAGAAGTTGCAGGATCACGAGCATGGTTTCGAGATGCTGTTCTTCATGCTGCAATAGCATGGAAAAGATGTTGCCCTCGCACAGTAATGGGTGCTCAGTGTCGAATGTGGCTTGAGCGAGAAACTGTAACGTCTGCCCTCGCACAGTGTGCAGATAGGTCAAGATCTCCGCTCGCTGAGGCAACTGGACGCGCTCGGGCTTGGGGTTCTCTGTCGGCATAAAAAAGAAGTCGTAGAAAGGCGATAACGAGGGCTGGCCCTGACACTGCTGTCGTAGCCAAAACGACTCGACGACGCCAATATGACCGAGATGCCAGCCGAGCGGGCTAAAATCGACATGGACTTGCCGCCGCAAGTCCTCGTCATCTGCAACAGCAATGAGATCGAGGGTGTTAGTGCGCGCCTCTTCCAGTGCGCAAATGTATTCACTGGCCGTCCGCATGACATTTTCACTCACTACATGAATACCGACATCATTTGTGTATGCAAGTCGTTGGTAAACACCATCAAAGAGTTTTCCGGCACTCCACGCCACTCTCCCTGCGAAGACAGGCGTTCCGAGGCAACCACCGTTGCATTGGGGAACAGGGCTGAGCTTTGTTGATAGTATAGAGAAGGGGCCGGAGTTGAGGTTGAGAAACGTGAGATGGCCAGACATTCGCCGTTTGTCACAGCCAGGTTCAAGGCGATGTGCAGCTGTTGTGGTTCTGCCCAGATGCGTAGTTGCCGAATCGTAGCGTGGAGCGCCTCACTCAGAGTTTTGGCAGTAGCCGGCTGCGTATAGAGAAAATTAAGAAACAAAGCAAAGATATGTTCTGAGTCGGTAGTTCCACCAATGGCGTTGTAATAGGTGTCGCGCAACGTTTCACGAATACGGCGCATGAGAGTAGCGCGAAAGTTTTCGATATAGCCGTTATGCATGAAAAGAAACTGTTGATAGACAAACGGTTGACAGTTACTTTGGTCCACCGCTTGACCAAGTGTGGCACTGCGCACGTTGGCGAAAATACAATCCGACGCGATATGTTTGCTCAGGCCGGGCAGATTACGATCGCTCCAGATGGGAGTGATATTCGTATAGACACACGGTGTCGGGTCCAGCGCGCGGTTGTACCAGCCTACGCCGAAGCCGTCGGCATTGACGATGCCGGACGTCATCTCTACAGGGCGATAACTCTGCACGACTAACGAGTGTTCAGGCTCGCTCACCACTCGCGCCAGCGGAATCGCTTGGCCCAGATATGCAACAAATCGACACATAAGAGAGTTGTCAGTTGTCAGTTCTCAGTCAAAAAAGGCTTCAGGCCATAGGCTACAGGGAGAACTCATAAGAGCCTACAGCCTGCGTAGCCTATAGCCTTTTTGCCGAGGGTGATGACTCTGGTTTCTTCAACAACAGGCGACGTAGCCGCTCGGCCTCAGCGTGAATTTCTTCATAACTAGGGCCAAAGAGATCAATTTGCGCCAGCACAGTGCCGAACTCACTGACTTGCTTAACCCGGTCCCTAGGAGACACATATAGTGTCAACTGCGGAAATGTCTGGGCGAGCTTGAAATCAAACAGATGCTCGGCTCCATCTTCGGCAAAGGTAATAAAGTTGAATTGTCCACCAACGACACCGGTTGAGGTCGAGGGCAACACTAGTGGACGACCAGTAGCAAGGGCGAGGCCGGCTTCATATATGCAGGAGCCTAAGCAGCGTCGATAGAGATTGTAAAAACAGGTAGCTGCACGTCCATTAATTTCGGTCAATGTCACCGAGTCTTGATGGCACCAGAACTCGATGTTAAAGAAGCCGTTATTCAAACCCACATTGTGGATCGCTTCCATTGCCCGTTCCGCTAACAGTGCCTGGGTCTCCGGTGAGTGTTGTGACGGCAGCGAGAAATTATCAATCACACGTGTGCCGGGGTAAGTGTTGGTATCAGTAATTGCCCAGATATACGGCCTGTGATCACACACCCACCCTTCAACGGTCACTTGTGGGCCATCGACAAATTCCTCGACCAACATGATATCGTGTGCGGCTAACGGATACTTTTGTCGATCGATGTAGCGACGAAAGAACGGAAAATAGAGTGACGACCATGCGCTATACTCTCGTCGTGCAACAGTGAGTGCGTGCTGCAAATCAGCGGACGATTCAAGTTTGAAGCCAAGAATGCCCAGATTCAGCCACGGCGGTTTGATGTAACAGGGATAGCCAGGAACCGATGGATTCTCCCCATGCAAATCGAGCGCGACACAACGGACAGGTGTAGACTCGCTCAGACGTGAATAGTACTTATGCAAGCAAAGGAACACTGACTCAACACTCGGACCACGGAAGCCGAACTCTTCGCACAGGGCCGCGGCGACAATATCGGCGACATCGCGCGAATAGAAGACCGCGTCGATATGATGCGTGCGGACATACTCGCGGCATTGGTCAACATAGGCCAGCAGGTCGAGTTCTGGTGACGGCGTCCGCGGGTTAAGCTTCGTGTCGAGCAGATGAAAACGATAGCCTTCGATGGTTGCCAACGCATTGCGGTCTCGCTGTGATGGGCAGGTCACTAACACATCCATAGTGTTCCCCTGTCTCTTTCCCTTGTTACCCTTTTGCCTTTCCGCCTCCTACACGGTATACCCACGTATAGCAATCACCGCTACTCATCCGAATAAAGGAGGATGGTATGCTCCTATATCTCGACACCAAACGTGCACCTAATCCCCGCAAGATGCGAGTCTATCTCGCTGAAAAAGGTCTGCAGCTTCCTATCAAAGAACTTGACCTGTATGCTGGAGAGCAGCGGACGCCAGAGTTCCGGCAGAAAAATCTGTTTGCGGGTGTGCCTATCTTAGAATTAGATGATGGCACGGTGATCGCCGAATCACTTGCCATTATTGAGTACTTGGAAGAGCTATATCCAGAGCCGCCCCTACTGGGAGCCACACCGGTGCAGCGCGCGCTCGTACGTATGTGGGACCGGCGCTGTGAGATTGGTGTCTACCTTGCAGCCTCGCGTATGGTCTTATCAAAAGGCGATGTCTCAGCGCATGCGCGGCAGACGCTGTTGGCACGACTCGCGTTGCTCAATGAGGGACTCCAGGGAAAAGAGTGGCTCGCTGGTCGATTCTCACTGGCAGATATTACGCTGTTCATCGGCCTTGAGACAGCGCATCGTGGTGAGTTTGCTCTCGATCCGGCTTGGCCCAATCTGCAGCGCTGGTATGCGGCAATGAAAGCACGTCCGAGCGCGTCAGCGTAACGATTCGCTGCATGCGCAGTCGTCGCTTTCGTTCATGTCATTCGTGCTTTCGCTATCGCTTCCGTTGGGGCAGCCTGACGTTCGCCGCTGTGCTTTGTTCTTCGGAGTTACCTATTTCGTCCAGGGTTTTGCCGATCTGTCCTCTGGACTTACGCATCAACCAGTGCAGTATTTGCTCAAAGAGCAACTGCAGCTCTCTGCGGCTGACTCCGGAGCTTTCTGGGCAATCGTCGGGCTTGGGTGGACGCTGAAACCCCTCTACGGCTTCTTGTCTGATAGTATTCCCTTCGCTGGCTATCGTCGCAAGAGTTACCTTGTGCTGATGGCGCTGATCGGTACCATCGGCTGGGTGCTGCTTGCACTCCTCGCTTCTTCATACGCGACATTGCTGTATATCCTCACTCTCTGTGCAGCAACCTTAGCGTTTACTGATGTTATGACTGACGCCTTGATGGTTGAAACTGGTCGTCCGCTGCGACTCACTGGCAGTTTCCAAGCGATTCAATGGGCCGCGCTGAGTTTCGCACTGATCTTGGCGCAACTTGTCGGTGGCTATCTGGCAACTTATGCCTCGGTACGCAGTGTATTCCTCCTTGCGGCTGGCTTTCCTCTTGTCGTTATCTTTGCCACTGTCAATTTGGTACACGAGCCGTCAGTGAGCAAATCGCAGGTCACGTTTGCTGATACACTTTCTGTCCTGCGCCAAGCGACCCACACGCGCATACTCTGGACTAGTGTAGCTTTTCTTTTTCTGTGGAACTTCAGTCCGTCGTTTGGCACTCCGCTTTTGTATTATGAAGCCGACGTGCTCAAGTTTTCCAAGGTTTTTATTGGTACTCTGGGGGCAATCACCCAGGCCGGAAGTGTCATCGGTGCACTACTCTTTTTGCTCTGTGGTAGTGCTATTCCGCTCCGCAAACTGCTTTCTGTTGCCGTTGCACTTGGAGTCCTATCAACGCTCAGCTTTTTGGGTTTAGTTGGGTCACGTTCAGCAGTCGGCCTTTTTTTCTTCTCTGGTATGATCAATCAAATTACCCATCTAGCGGTATTGGATCTTGCCGCGCGGGCGTGTCCGGTGCGGGCAGCGGGTACGGTGTTCGCATTGCTGATGTCGACGTTGAACCTTGGCGCAAGTAGCGGTGGAATCTTTGGTGGTTGGCTGTACGAGTTTGCCGGGTTTCCGCCACTGATTCTTGTCAGCGCTCTGGGAACGGCGCTGTGTTGGCTGATCGTTCCGTTTGTGCGTGAGCCGGGTGAAGATTAAACTAACAACTACTCAGTAGGAGGTCTTGCAAACCCATGTGTTACGAAGTGTACATCTCCACTGATAGCCAGGAAGACTTGACTACTCGGAACTCTGCACTCCTCCGATTCAAGAGAGTAGCTGATCCCGACATAGATCCTGGCATTCTTCTCCTCGATTTTCCGCATCGCTGGTATGTCGGTTCAAAATCTGAATGTAGTTGTACTTTCCGACATCTTTACTCTCTTGAACTAGGGTTCGGAGAGCCCATAGATTGGTACGCAGAAGAGCAAGATGAAATTAATGCTACCTGTGAACTCTACGCGACGCTGACCATGCTTTTGTCATCCGGATACCATGTCGATCTACTAGACCAATGGAATGGTTCACAACCTATAGACATCAAAACGCTCGATGTCTCTCTGAACGACGTCTCAGAGCGAACCTTTCGGCTGTTCGAGAATCACAAATTCAGACTGTCCTTGGAACAGAACCCTTGACGAGCTACCCCGCAACAGAGTAAGCCCTGCGAGCAAGTATTGATTTTACAGACAGAGGGGAAACTCCGATGAAACTCTATCGCTCAATTCTTTTCGTTCCTGGCAATCGTGCCGACTGGATCGATAAAGCACCGAAGTATGGACCTGATGCGTTAATCATCGATCTGGAAGATGCAGTGCCAATTGCCGAAAAAGCCGAGGCCCGCCCGATTGTCCGTGCTGGTATCGAACGTTCGCATAAGCGTGGCATGCCGATTGTCGTGCGTGTCAACGGTGTCGATACCGGTTTGACTGGTGAAGATATTGAGGCCATTGTGGTTCCGGGGCTTGTGGCTGTTGCTGTGCCCAAGCTGGAAAAAATTGAAGAGATTCTCAAAGTCGACGCTTGGATTGAGCTGTTCGAGCGCAAAGCGGGCTTGCCGATTGGTTCGGTGGAAATCGTTGCCATTCCAGAGACGGCTAAAGGCATCATGAATGCCTATGAGCTGGTCAGTGCATGTAAGCGGATGGGTAATATCGTTGGTGGTGTGGGCGCGCGTTCTGGTGATGTCACCAAAGCTATTGGATATCGCTGGACACGGAGTGGCTTCGAGACGCTGTATCTTGCATCCCATGTGCTCCTGGCCGCCCGTGCGGCTGGAATTGAGTACCCATTAGCGGCAGGATCACTTGAAGTGAGTGATACCGAACTAGTGCGCGCGCAACTACAGCGTGTCCGTGAAATTGGTTATCGTGGCTCTCTGCTCATCCATCCTTCTGCGGTGCCGATTGCCAATGAAATCTTTGCGCCATCGAAAGAGGAGATCGAATGGAACAAAGGCGTACTGCGGGCGATGGACGAAGCTGAGCGAGCTGGGAAAGCAGCTGTGACCTACGACGGCATGATGATCGACTATGCGCACGTTCGTAACGCGCTCGACTTGCTGCATCAAGCTGAATCGTTCGGGCTTGAAGTAGGCGAGTATCCACAGGTGAAGGCGTTGTGAGACGTAAAACATGATGCGTGATTCGTGGGACTGTTTCGTAAACCGTAAAAGGCGAAGTGCTCCTTCGATGCTCTTTCTCGAAAGGAGGGCTAGGCGATGGCAAAAAAAGTGAGTTTTGGACTGACCCTGCCAAATCGCGGTGTTGTTCTCGGGATCACCACCGTCAAAGAAATGCTGGAGTTGAGTGTCGAGGCTGAGAAATCCGGCATCTTTGACTCAATCTGGGCAGGAGACAGTATTGCCGCGAAACCGCGACTGGAAGCAATCACCCTCCTTTCTGCGGTTGCTGCACGGACCGAACGGGTCAAACTCGGACCAGCGTGTTTCGCCAGTTTCCCACTACGTCATCCAATCCTCCTCGCCTACCAGTGGGCGAGTTTTGATGTGGTCTGTGAGGGGCGCTCGATTATGGTAGCTTGCCAGGGCGGACGTGGCCAAGGCGCAGGTGATTCGGAAATGGAATGGGAAGCAATGGGACTCGATCTTTCCGAGCGTGCACATCGTATGGAAGAGGGGATCGACATCCTGCGCAAAGTCTGGGCAGAGAAAAACGTCAGTCATCAAGGCCGCTTCTATAAATTCAACAATCTAACGATCGAGCCACAACCAGTACAGAAGCCATGCCCGATCTGGATCGCTAACAACCCGCATATTTTTGGTGCCTCAGAAAAACTACTCAATCATATTGCTCGTCGCGTGGCGCGTATAGCGGATGGCTGGCAGACGACCTTTACAACACCTGAGGCCTTCAAACTGGGGTGGCAACGTATCGAGCAGCAAGCCAAAGAAATCGGCAAGGATGTGAGCAAAATGCCGCGCTGTCTCTATTACAACTGCCATATCAACGAAGACCGCAAAGCCGCATTTCGGGAGTCAAAAGAATTTCTTGATGCCTATTACACCACTGACTTTAGCGAACCACAGCTTAATGTGTGGGTGGCGATGGGCAGTCCGCAGCAATGTATCGAGACAATTCAGTCGCATGTGGACGCTGGTGCCGACATCATTTGCGTTCGTTTCCCAGCGCGCAACCAAACGCGACAACTTCATCGATTTATCAACGAGGTCGCGCCAGCCTTTCAGTAACGCACGACTTGACGGAGCAGAGAAGGCAGGCATAGAGTCACCGACACTGTGCAAAACTTTTGCCAAACCAAACAAAGGAGGTTCGTATTATGGGCGCAGCAGAAAACAAGAAGCTCATTCAGGAGATGTTTGCCGAACTGTCGAAGGGTAACACGCAAGCGTTCATGAACAGTATGGCTGATGATGTTCAATTCACGATTATGGGCACGACGAAGTATTCGGTTACGTGCAATGGCAAGCAAGAGCTGGTCAGTAAAGTGCTTGGCCCCCTGGCTGCACAGCTTGAAGGTGGACTCACGATTACGCCGGAGAATTTCATCGCCGAGGGTGAATTCGTCGCGATGCAGGCTCGTGGCAAATCAACCACCAAGAGCGGCAAGCCGTATAACAATACCTATTGTCAGATCTTCCGCATCATCAATGGCAAGGTACAACAAGTGACAGAGTACTTGGATACGGAATTGGTGACGGCAGCCTTTGGCAAGTAGCCATCTGCATTGACATATGCAGAAGAATGTCTGCTCCGTCCCAGGCAGAGCCTGGGACGGAAGTAGTCGCGAGACCCTGTCTCATATCCGTACCCAGGCTCTGCCTGGGTACGAAGGGCGTTTCCTTCCTGCCACTTAGCAAGCGGTCATAGCGTGCGCTGCGCGCATGACCTCTGGCATGTCACTATTTCCGTGCGCATGGCGCACGCTACTGTCTTCTGGTCTCGAGCAGTGACCGTCTTCAATCAACAATCTCCAATCTGCATTCCGCAATTTCTTTATGCTACATTGCCCGCATCGGCATTTACAGCCCACGTTGCTGACGTACAATAGCGCCTGCATTTTTAACAGGAGAGGCAAACTGTTATGACCTCAGACCGTAAGACGCTTATTGGTCGAGTATTCCCAGAGGTGAAGTACCACATTAGTGAACAAGACATCAAAGATTATATCCCGGTTGCTCAGGAAACCCATCCGTCTTTCTTGGACGATGCTGGAGCCCGTGTAACAGGTTATGAACGGCGTGTGATTCCTCCATCGTTTGCGCCCTATATCTCGATCATCGGTCTGCTACGTGCGTTCGATTGGAAAGACGATTTTTACCTCGACTACAAAACCGGCACCGCCATGTTTGGCGAACAAGAACTAGAGTATCTGCGCCCGTTACATGTGGGCGAGACGTTAACGATTCATAGTTCAGTCACTGACGTCTATGAGAAGACCGGAAAGCGCACTTTTGACGTTGCGAAAATCACCTTCACCGTGACAGATGAACAAGGTACGCTCGCCTTGCGTGGCGCGCAGTCGTACATTCTGTTCAAATGATAGACAGAGCGTGCCCAGGCGGAGCCTGGACACGAGGGCGAAGAGACTCCGAACTCGGAACTAAGTATGGATACGCGGACAAAGATGTATTTTGACGAAATTCAAGAAGGTATGACTATTCCCAGTGCCACCTATGGACCGATGGATCGCTATGCGTACATCCCGATTGCGATCGTTCTGCGTGACACCAACCCCTTACATCTTGATCGGGTGTATGCGCGTGAACGTGGGATGCCTGATGTGGTACAACAGGGGCCCTTGAATGAAACTTTTCTCTATCGTTTTCTAACGGATTGGTTGCATCGTCCATGGGATCTGCGCAAAACCAAGCTGCGCTTTGCGGCGAATGTTTTTCCTGACGATCTATTGACGTGTGGCGGGACGGTCACACGCAAGTACCGCGAGAATGGCGAACCTCGTGTTGATTGCCAGATTTGGCAGCAGAATCAAAAAGGCGAGAAGATCTTGATGGGCGAAGCAACGTTTACGCTCCCCGAACGTGAGTAAAGATAAAGAGAAAAGGATAAATAGGGAAAGCGAAGAGTTGGGCGAAACGGCGAAACGGGTAAAAGGGAAAAAAGAATGTAAGAAATGCGAAAGAACTCTTTTCCCGTCTTTTCCATTTCGCCATTTCTCCCTTGACCCGTTTCCCCTAATGTTGCTTCTTTGCGAGGATCGATCGTCGCTATGCAAAATGAGAAAAATCCCCTCCGCGCTCTCCTTCTGCAACAACGTCGGAGTCTTTCCACACAAGAAGTGAGTGTCAAAAGCCAACGTATTCTTGTATACCTTCGGACGTTTCCCCCCTTTCTTCGTGCCCAGACTGTAGTGCTCTACAGCGCTGAAGCTGACGAAGTGCAAACCGAAGAAATTTGCCACGAGGCCATGCTCTCCGCGAAGGCGGTGTACTATCCCCGCATAACCGCGGATCGAGCTGACCTTGAGTTTGTACGACGATTCCCAGATGTTCCGCTTATCCCTGGAACGTTCAATATCCCGATTCCGCCAGGTAACGATCTGCTCACTCAATTACAGGCGACCGACGTGGTGCTGACTCCTGGTGTGGGGTTTGACCGGGAAGGGCGTCGCCTGGGGCGTGGGAAAGGGTACTATGATCGGGCCTTTCGTGGCGTCTTGGCTGGAGCCTGTCGCGTCGCGCTTACTTACGAAGCGCAGATTGTTCCGCAGATTCCCGTCGATGCTAGTGATGAACCGATGGACTATCTTGTAACGGAGAGGCAAATCTATCAGTGCGGAAATGCTCGTAGATAGGTTTGCACGTGAGAGTGACACACCTCCAAAAAAAAGCTGCGTGAAGTTTTTTTCTAATTTTTTCCAAAGAGAAAAATTGAGAGAAATTCGATTGTTAGAATAGCCGTGTTTGAAACAAAGACGGGGAGTTCGTCCATTTCAGCGAAGGAGGGAGTAGAAAACCGCACAGAATTGTGAAAAAGGACCTCGGCAGATCAAAGGGGAGTGAACAGTCGATATTGCTAATCTTGTGTGGCGAGGAAAAGCGACTCGCCATTCTCTCAGGTTGGTTTGCAGTAATCATACCAGGTTAGCTCAACGGGGTGGTAAAGGGGAAGGGTAATGTCTAAGCGGCAAGGCGTTCAGGTCAAACGGAAAAGCGTGAATGCCAAAGAGCGCAGCCAGACGATAGAAAAAGAGTTGAGTCTGCAATCGTACCTTTCACTGCGGAAAGAAAAACAGCCCGCACGTTCACCCGAAGGACTCAAGGCGCTCCGCCGCTTCCGCCCAGTATATATAAAAAAGTTCCTTTCCACGGTGCTGTCGGTTGGTGCAGGTCGATCGCGTTTAGCTCTGATCTCCGTTGATGAGGAAAATGCATCCCGCCACTGAGTAATGGCTTTCTTCTCGGCTTTGTCCTGGATGGCCAGAATCATAACCTCCATGACAACCTGGCAATCAAACAGGGCGTTCATGGATTTGTCCTCCATGGCAGTGGCGACACCGTGAAAAACAATCAGTCAGTGAATAACACGGATGGGTTTCTATTAAGCAGCGACGGCAGCAATCATACGCTCCTCCAGAATGAGGCGCGCGATAATTATGTGGGCTTTAGTATGTCTGGCAGTGGGCATCAACTGACTAAGAACACGGCTACGGATAATCTCTCCTCTGGCTTCACGGGCGATACGACATGCACGGGGGTGACGCTCACGAACAATGAGGCTTCACGCAATTCGCAGTACGGCTTCGACCTTGAAGGCGGCAGCGGATATGTGTTAACCGGCAACCTGGCTGGCCACAATTTCGACAGCGGCTTTATCCTGGCCGGTGGCAATCAGTATATCTTGAGTCACAACGCTGCGGTGGGAAATTACTCGATCGGATTTCACCTCTTTGGTGGCACCGGGCATCAATTGCTGAGAACCGCAGTGGTGGGAAATCGTGATACCGGTATTCTCCTTGACACTGGAGGGACGGTGCTCATCAGCCAGAGTAATATTGTCAGAATGGCGCTGCTGAAGCAGTGCCACGACAGTGAGAAGAGTCATCGGAATTCAGAGCGAAACATCGTACGGCACGAGCAAGAGGCCGACTATCCGGAAATCATTATCCACCGTCGCCATCTTACTGTCAGAGGAGGGGCAGGCTCCATGGCCTAAGGAGTTATTCCAATTGACTACGGGTTATGAGTTCGGTTCGAAGTTGAACGTTTTCCGGATCGTTCATATTCAATACTTGGACCGTAGCGCGGCCTTAGTGCAGCATCCGTGGTGACCGCAGGTGGAACGGGCCATGTTGGCGCTTACCGATTTGGCGTGTAACGAACTGTTAGAACAATAGCAGCGGACTTAGACATCAATCTTTTCTACCTTCGGAGCGCGATTCGTAATAAACTCGAAACGTAGCTGCACGTCTTTCCTCGTCAGCCCATAGGATGGGTTGCAACCCACCCTGTGAGTGCAGTGGGGTGCGAATCGCGCGTAGTCAATTTAGCGAGCACGCTTGCGGCACAGCACCTGATATTGTCCGCCCAAGGGAAGCCGTGTCACCCACGGCTCAATGAAACGTAACTGCTTTAACATCTTTGGGAAGATGAACAAAAAGTCAGTACGTAGTATCTCAAATCCTGCGGTGACAAGCAGTCGTCGTGCTTGCGGTGCACTCACTGTGACAGCATCGCGGTCAAACGGGATACGGCTCATGACCAACCGTGTCCCTGGATTCCACGGGTTGTTCTCCCACAACGCAAACAAGCCTCCAGGACGTAGTGCTCGATGTACATACGCCACGGCTGGCTTCCGTTCTGGGCCCGGAATGTGATGAAAAACCCCATTACAAAAGGCCAGATCGATTTCCTCACACGGCTGATACGCATCTAATTGCAGAAAACGTGCACGGTCTGAAGCTATGATTCGTCGAGCAAGGGCGAGAGAGGTCGGTGACACATCGACCCCAGTTACCTGTTCGGCATCGAGGAGTGAGAACAAGAACGGAGCAGCCGAACCAATTCCACAACCAAAATCGAGACAGTGCTGGGGGCGCTCGTCAAACTGTTTGAGAAGTCCAGCCAACCATACGATACGCCCCTCGGCAAAGTAAGATTTATCTTCGCCCGATAACGAAAGGCCACGAGCAAGCGCGGCATCGTACTCGGCTGCGTACTGATCGAATTCTCCATTGGTCCAAGAAAATGGTTCACTCATGGTTATGATTCTCTTGGTCTCTGTTCATAGGTGCTGATGATAATCGACCAGTCTGGAGGTGCCTTTAGTGATACTCCGGACGTATGCTCACACATCCACCTCTTCCACCTTCGGGGCACGGCTCATAATGAACTCAAACCTGGGTTGCACATCTTTCCCCATTAAAGTTTGAATCGCAGCCTCAGTACGTTCCGCGTCTTCGATGGTAACACGTAGCAACGTGCGAGAACGTGGATCAAGGGTCGTTTCTTTTAAGGTCGGTGGGTTCATTTCGCCGAGTCCTTTGAAGCGTTGGACGTGGGCTTTGCTGGCTTTGCCGTTTTGCTTTGCCAGAAGTCGATCTTTCTCAGCGTCGTCGTTCGCCCACAATACATCTTTGCCAATTTCGATTTTGTACAGCGGCGGGCGCGCGATGTAGACATAGCCATCGCGGATGAGTTCAGGCAGATGGCGATAGAAAAAGGTGAGCAGCAAGGTACAAATGTGATTGCCGTCGGAATCAGCATCCATCAGCAGGCAAATCTTGTGATAGCGCAGCTTGTTGATATCAAAGGTCTTATCGACGCCACAGCCAAGCGCCGAGACCACATCAGATAACTCTTTGTTGGTGAGTACTTTACTGAGTGAGGCTTGCTCGGTGTTCAAGACTTTTCCTCGTAACGGTAAGATGGCTTGGAAGGCACGGTCCCGTCCTTGCTTGGCTGAGCCGCCGGCAGAATCACCTTCGACAATAAACAATTCACTTCCTTCTGGACTGGTCGAGGAACAGTCGGCAAGCTTGCCGGGCAGGTTGAGGCGGTGCGATACCGAACCTTTGCGTACGGTTTCTAACGCAGCACGTGACGCAGTCCGAGCTTTAGCCGCGAGGATCACACGTTGCGCGATGGCATCGGCTTGCGATTTATTGTGCAGGAGGAAATTCTCTAATGCCGTGCGCAGGATGCCATCAAGTTGCGCGGTGACTTCAGGGTTGCCGAGTTTCTCTTTCGTCTGGCCCTGAAACTGTGGGTTCTTTAGATACACACTCAGTAGCACGACGAGGCCCTCGCGCGTGTCTTCGGCGGTCAACGTCAACCCTTTGGGAGTAAGGTCATGGACGTTGATGTAATTGCGCACCGCTTTGACGACGGCAGATTTGAGTCCGTTCTCATGGGTGCCGCCAAATGGGGTCGGAATGCCGTTAACAAAAGTATAAACGCTCTCTTCTGGCGACTCGGTCCACGTTAGTGCGCATTCCAGTGGCGGCTCGTCCTCACGTTCGAGCGTAAACACCTCCGAGATAATCGCCTTCTTCTGTCCATCGGCTAAGAGTTTAGCAAGATAAGCGCGCAGTCCGTCCTCATAGTGATAGACTGTTTCTTCTTTCGTAGCTTCATTGCGAAAGGTTAGCTTGAGCCCTTTATGGAGATAGGCTTTGGCTTCGAGTCGCTCGGCAATGAGTTTAGGTTTGAAGGTGATTGCGGGAAAGATCTGTGCATCGGGATGGAACATGATGGTGGTACCACTGCCACGAACTTGGCCGATCTTTTTCAACGCTGCAATTGCTTTGCCTCGAACGAAACTTTGTTCCCATTCGGCGCCATCGCGTTTAACTCTCGCCACCAAAGAGTCAGAAAGGGCGGTGACGACTGATGCTCCGACCCCGTGCAGTCCGCCAGAGTGTGAATAATTGAGCCCTTCAAATTTGCCACCGGCATGGAGCGTGGTAAGAATCAATTCGAGTGCTGATTTTTTGAACTTGGGATGGATGTCGACGGGAATACCACGTCCGTTGTCGCTCACAGTGACGGTTGAGCCGTCAGCATGGAGCGTGACATCGATTCGGTCAGCGTGGCCGTTCATGGCTTCGTCGACCGCGTTATCCAGAATTTCCCACACTAAGTGGTGAAGTCCGGCAACATCAACCCCACCAATGTACATACCGGGCCGTTTGCGCACCGGCTCCAGCCCTTCGAGAACCGTAATGTCTTTGGCGGTGTAGCTATTGTTTCCGTTCCCGTTACTACGACTTGCCATTACCTTTATCCTCCTCAACTACAGGGCCGCGTACGCTGACAAGCGTCATGCGCTTAATCACGCGTTCTCCTTTTCCAGCACGTTGGCCAAGCGGAATCTCTTTTAAGGAAACATCACGTTCATTGTCGTCACTGTTCGTCACAACCACTCCCTTACCGGGAGGAGGAGTAACTGCTCCGATGAGGTGGTCATGGGTATCCAGACGCATAAGGATCACGCCTCGCCCGGCGCCGGTGAGTTCTGCGACATCTTCAGCGGGAAAGGCGAGCATGCGTCCTTCAGCGGTGACACAAACCACGCGGCCACTCTCGATCGGTTCGACAGAAACGACCTCATCGCTATCGCCAAGCCGCGCTACTTTACGACCATTGCGCGTCGTCTCTTCTAAATTGGGGCGGAAACGAAAACCCATCCCTTCGGAGGTCGCCAGTAAATATGTGAGGCCGTCAGAAGCCGGTTCTTCTCCGTCGCCTTTACCGTTCGCAGAGCCAAACAACTCACCCTGACCATTTTCATCAGCCTGTGCGGCTTTTTCGTTTGTCGCCGTCCCTTCACCAGTGACCAACGTGGCAGCGACGACTCGCTCACCGTCTGAAAAGTTTAATAGTGTCTGAATTGGCTCGCCGTAACCCGTCGACGCGGGTACGTCGTAGACTTTTATGACGTAGAGTACACCTTGATTCGAGAATATGGCGAGACGATCACGAGTTGTGCCATTGAGAATAATTCGGATCGCATCACCTTCACGGAGACGCGTACTCGTTGGATCTTTGAGTTCACGAACACGTTTAATCCAACCATCGCGACTCAAAACAACCGTCGCTTCTTCGTGGACGATATACGCTTCGGGATCGTAGGTCAGTTCTTCTCCGGCGCGGAGGGCAGTGCGTCGTCGGTCGCCGTAGCGTTTGCCGAGTTCTTGAAGTTCGTCGCGGATAATGGTCCAGCGCTTCTTCTCGTTCCCCAATAAGGTGCGGATCTCTTTGGCCCGTTTTTCCTTTTCGGCTTGTTCGTTTTGGATTTTCTCGACTTCAAGTCGTGCCAGTTGATACAAGCGTGTTTCGAGGATCGCTTCGGCCTGTACCTCGTCGAGCTTAAACGTACTCATCAGCTTATCTCGCGCGTCCTTGCGGGAGGCGGAATTCCGGATAATGCGAATGACCTGATCGAGACTACCAGCGATGAGTGCAAGTCCAGCTAGAATATGTAGACGTTCTTCTAGCTCACGCAGCTCAAACTGCAAACGTTTGGTGACAACCTCTAAACGGAAATCGAGAAAATGACGGCAGAGGTCGCGCAACGTCGCCTTGGCTGGTTGTCCCACAAGTGGATTGCCCGTAGGGACCAAGCAAGTCAAGTTCACTGGAACGGTGATCTGCAATGAGGTGTGCTTGCAGAGATACGCCATGACAAGCTCATCCGAAGCATCACCTTTGAGTTCAAGGATAATGCGGACATCGTCAGTCGATTCGTCGCGAACATCGACGACCTGAGGAATCTTCCGTCCGGCGACCAGTTCAGCAATCTTCTCGACGAGCTGGGCTTTGTTGACAGTGTAGGGCAAAGAGGTAATCACAATTTGTTGCTTGCCACGCGGCAGTGACTCGATTGTCCATTCGCCGCGCAGTTTTATCGAACCCTGTCCAGTTTCATATATTTCACGTAGCTCACGTTTGCTGGCGAGTATCTCACCGCCAGTAGGGAAGTCGGGGCCTTTAATGGACTTGAGGAGATTGGCAACCGTGATGTCAGGATCGTCAACCATGGCAACCAGTGCATTCACGACCTCAGTAAAGTTATGTGGCGGAATGTTGGTCGCCATGCCGACGGCGATCCCACTAGCGCCGTTGAGCAGGAGCTGTGGGATCGCCGCAGGGAGCACGACCGGTTCATCTAGTGTGGCGTCATAGTTGGCCCGGAATGGTACGGTTTGCCCACGCAAGTCGCGAAATAGTTCATCAGTAAGCGACGCGAGCTTCGCTTCGGTGTAACGCATTGCGGCGGCACTATCACCGTCAAGTGAGCCAAAGTTACCTTCGCCCTGTACTAAGGGATAACGCAGAGAAAACGGCTGAGCTAAGCGTACCATCGCTTCGTATGCAGCCTGATCGCCATGCGGATGGTACTTACCGAGGACTTCCCCGACGATCGCGGCTGATTTGCGTGGTCGTGCGTCACTACCTAAGCGTAGATTCTGGAACATGGCGTATAGAAGACGACGTTGCACCGGCTTCAATCCGTCACGCACATCAGGCAGCGCCCGCGAGGTGATGACACTCAAGGCATAATTGAGGTAGCGTTCTTCAGCTTCATTACCGAGGTCGGCTGGGAAGATCCGTTCCGCCACCGCTGACTGCTTCATTGCTCATCTCCTTGTCTAAGTGTCCGCATTATAGGCGAATAAAAAGCGAAAGTTCAATAAGGGTTCCTATTCTCGTCGGTATGCGTACACGGGTAGGGCGCCCGCCACCACTCCGTTGCTACACGAGCGAGATTCTTAAGGCCATTGAGTGATAATCACGAGAATGGAGTACGTAGAAGCGTCTGTTCTGATCACCAACTACGGAACAGCTCGATAGGCAACAACCGCCACATCCCCTGATACACCCCCAGCCCATACCACACGAGTGATTTTCGTCTCCAGATCCACGATCGCGTGGGTCGCTGTATGAATTTCACCGCTTCACTCGCATCAAAAAAAAAGTCCATACTGTGAATTGTGCCATTTTTTTTGGCAAACTACCATATGCGGTAGGCGGGATTCTCTGACGTGTATGCAGAAGTCCGACTCCTGATGTAAGTGTGGACAAGGGGTTTGAAACCCTTTGTCTCAGGCTGGTGACTATCGTGCCATGCGCAGCGGCGCGAAAAACTCGAGCGCTTGTTGAATAGCGAACTCAGGTTTCTCTTCGGCGATGAAGTGACCACACTGTTTGAGCTCGCCGCCTTGCACATTTTCGGCGACGTTTTGCCATATAGGAACGATGTTGCCCATAAACGTTTCACCACCCCAGGTGAGCAGCGGCATTTTCAGCTTTTGCGTACAGCTGCTGAGGTTGTCGAGGTCCTCCTGTAGACCAGTGCGATAGTATTGAAACCCCGCACGGATCGCCCCTGGAGCGGAATAGACACGCACGTATTCGGCGATGTCCTCGGCGCTAAATACATTTGGGCTGTAGTTGTAAGCGGTCGAAGTGTAGAAATAGCTGAGATAGGCTTCGACGTTGGCACTGACTAACTTCTCAGCCAAGTCAGGCATGCCACCGTGAAAGAACACATGCCAATAGCGTTGCGCTTGACGAATGTCCATCGTGCCGCCTTTGCGACCTAAGCCGGGAACCATGTCGAGGATCATCAAGCGTTCGACCATTTCTGGATGATCATAGGAAAAGTAGAAGGCCACGGCACCGCCCCAATCATGACCGGTCAAGCCAATTTTGTTGAAGCCCAGCGATTTGACCAATTCGTACACATCAGAGGCAAGGGTACGTTTGTCATAACCTGTGAGTGGACGATCTGAATCACCCAAGCCACGCAGGTCCGGCGCAATCACGGTGAACTTCTCAGCCAGTGAGGGAATGATCTTCCGCCATTCATACCAGCTTTGTGGCCAGCCATGCAGAAGCACCAACGGGTATCCAGAGCCGGCGATGACATAGTGCATGCGAAAACCGTTTATGATTTTTGTATGATGCGTCCAGGGTTCGGACATGACAAGTTTCTCCTTATTTGTTGGCATATAGCGCGTTCACTGCGTTCACTTTATGGCAAGAAAGCTCCTACCGTAAGCCATCAAGCAACCAAAGGGAGCAGGCCATAAGCTATCTGCTATATGCAGGCTGTGATAGTATGCCGCGCAATGAAAGAATCCGTTTTCCTTCAAGCCTGTTGTCGTGAGCCAACTGCCTACACTCCAGTCTGGCTGATGCGCCAAGCTGGGCGCTATATGGCTGAGTATCGCGCGCTGCGTGAGCGTGTATCATTTCTCACTTTGTGTAAGAATCCAGAGCTTGCGGCGCAAGTTACAGTAGAAGCAGTGGAACGACTCGGTGTTGATGCAGCGATTATTTTTGCTGACATCCTGCTCATTGTTGAGCCGATGGGTGTAGGGTTGGAGTTTGCTCAGGGCGATGGCCCGGTGATTCATCGTCCGGTCCGCTCTGGAGCTGATGTCGATAACCTGCGAGAAGACGATCCGCGTGAGACAGTACCGTTTGTGTTCGAAGCTGTGCGCCAAGCCCAAGCTAGGCTCCCAGCGAACATTCCGTTGATTGGCTTTTCCGGTGCACCGTTCACCGTCGCATCGTACATGATCGAGGGCGGTGGCTCCAAGAACTATATCGAAACCAAACGATTGATGTACAACGATCCTGGTGCATGGCGTGCGTTGATGGAACGGCTAGTGAGAATTATCACCGCTTACGTGAATGCGCAGATCGAGGCTGGTGCACAAGCTGTGCAGTTGTTTGACTCGTGGATCGGCTGCCTCTCTCCGGCTGATTACCGAACGTCCATTTTGCCACACATGAAGACATTGTTCGCAAGTATTATTCCAGGAACGCCGGTGATCCACTTTGGTACCGACACTTCCGGACTCTTGGAACTCATGGCCGAAGCTGGGGGTTCAGTCCTCGGAGTCGATTGGCGCATTGACCTTGATACTGCGTGGCAACGCATTGGCTACGATCGAGCGATACAGGGAAATCTTGATCCGGTGACGCTTTTCGCTTCACAGGATGAGATACGCAGACAGGTGAAGCGTGTTCTTGCTATGACTCAAGGACGCCCTGGCCATATTTTCAACTTAGGACACGGTATTCTGCCGCAGACGCCGGTGGGGAATGTGGTGGCGCTGGTGAAGATGGTGCACGAAGTCAGTGAAGAATTAAGAATGAAGAATGAAAAATGAAAAATTATCAAAGAGGCTTTTTCTCTTATTCTCCATTCTCCATTTTTAATTCTTAATTCGTCTTATGCCTTATGATGCTGTCCTCCTCATTGCTTTTGGCGGCCCGGAAAAAATGCTGGATGTCCGTCCGTTCCTGGCGAATGTGCTCAAAGGTCGTCCGGTACCACCGCAACGACTCGAAGAGGTTGTCCATCACTACGAGTTGTTTGGCGGTCGCTCGCCGCTCAATGAGATAACTTTTCGTCAGGCCAAAGTACTTGGAGAGTTATTGGCACGCGAAGGCCCACACCTCCCGGTGTATGTCGGGATGCGCAACTGGCGCCCATATCTGTACGAGGCTCTAGAGACGATGGCCGCTAACGGGGTGAAGCGTGCTCTCGGGCTAATCCTGTCTGCACAACAGAGTGAAGCTGGATGGGACCGGTATCAAGAGAACATTGCCACAGCTCGGGCGCAGGTTGGCGAACACGCTCCAATAATTGACTATATACCAGGATGGCATAATCACCCATTGTTTATTGCTGCAGCGACAGAGTTAACGCAACGTGCGTTGGATCAAGTGAATGCTGATCGTCGCATGCTGGCACCGCTGGTGTTCACGGCCCATAGTGTGCCAGTGGCGATGCCAGGAACACCACGATATGTACAGCAAATAGAGGAGGGCGCTCGTTTGGTAGCTGAGCGATTAGGACATAGTCGCTGGTCGGTCGCCTATCAAAGTCGTAGCGGTGACCCATATACACCGTGGCTGGAACCTGACATTGGTGCGGTGTTACCAAAGCTAGCGGCAGATGGTGCACAGGATGTGGTTGTAAGTCCCATCGGATTTGTCTGTGATCATATCGAAGTGTTGTATGATCTTGACACTGAGGCAAAGCAGATTGCTGTGAAGCATGGGCTCAATTTTATTCGTGCCGGGACGGTGAATGATCATCCGACCTTCATTTGCATGCTGGCTGACGTGGTGAGGTCTGCGATGAGATAAGGAATGGCAACACCGAGAATTCCACATGTTGTGATTGTCGGCGGCGGCATTGCTGGCTTAGCTGCGGCTCACCGGCTTCAGGAGATTAGCCGTGAGCGTGAGTTTCCGCTTCGCTTCACACTCCTTGAAGCGAGCGATCATTTTGGCGGTACACTGGCAACAGAGAAACGTGACAGATTTCTACTTGAGCTCGGGCCGGATTCATTCATCTCGGAAAAACCGTGGGCACTCGCACTTTGTCGTCGCTTGGGGTTGGAATCTGAGCTGATTGGCACTCAAGACCAGCATCGTACGAGCTTCGTGGTTCACAACGGTAAGCTTGAACCACTGCCTGAAGGTTTTATGCTCATGGCTCCAACACGCGTTGGCCCACTTGCTCGATCACGGTTATTTTCCTGGCCAGGGAAATTGCGTATGGCACTCGACCTCATCTTACCGCGCGGAGCCGAGCGCGAAGACGAAAGTCTAGGGTCGTTTGTGCGACGACGCTTTGGTCTTGAAGCCCTAGAACGCGTAGCGCAACCACTCATCGGTGGTATCTACACGGCTGATCCAGAGCGATTGAGCTTAGCAGCGACGATGCCTCGATTCTTACAAATGGAGCGTGAACATCGCAGTGTAATTTATGCCATGTGGCAAGCAAGTCGAAAAAAGCCCCAAGAAGCCAAAGGCGCGAGCGGGGCACGCTGGAGTTTGTTTGTCACTTTACGTGATGGGATGCAGACGATGGTTGAGACACTGATTGGCCGCCTTGCGCACGGAACGCTCCGGCAAGGAGCGGCAGTCAAGACTGTGAGACGAGAGAACGATCGATGGCAGGTTACCTGTCAGGACGGTGAGTCATTAGAGACTGATGGTGTGATCCTGGCGACCCCTGCCTTTCATACAGCACAGCTAGTGCGAGAAATTGATGCACCACTAGCCGAACAACTTGATTCGATTTCGTATAGTTCTGCAGCAACGGTGAATCTTGCCTTTCGTCGTGAGCAAATTCCGCATCCGCTGAACGGATTCGGCTTTGTGGTTCCGTACCGCGAGCATCGAAAGATCATTGCTGGGACATTTTCCAGTGTGAAATACGCTGGCCGTGCACCCGAGGGCCATGTGTTGTTACGCGCCTTTGTCGGCGGCGCGTTACAAGCCGAACTGTTTGAGCGCGATGACAATGAGATAATGCAGATAGTGAGAGAGGAGCTACGACAGTTGCTTGGAATTACGACATTACCACTTTTCGTTCATATTGCCCGCTACCCGCGATCGATGCCGCAATACTTTGTTGGTCATCTAAGTCTGGTCGATACGATCGAAAAGGTTGTTGCTAAACATCCAGGTTTAGCTGTCGCTGGCAGTGCTTACCGTGGAGTCGGAATTGCTGACTGCGTGCGCAGTGGAGAGGCAGCAGCAGAGGCCGTATTGGGAGAATTAGTGAGGAATAGAAGAGAAGAGAGGTCCTCTCAATTAGGAATCGGGCCGACGTAGAGACGCCCTAGCAGGGCCTCTACTTTCCCCCTTAACAGTCGTCACTTCTTTTCCCATTGCTCGGTAATGCGCTGTTCTTCTCCCCCAGGTGCCCAAATAACCAGTGCGCGGACTGGCTTCTTCGATGTGACTTTGTGGTGCGTGGTTGAGTTGGCGGGAACAAGACATGCCATCCCCGCGGTGAGTTTCTGGACCTTGCCGTCACTGGTCTGCTCTAATTCTCCAGAGAGAATGTAGAAGATTTCTGTGGATTGGTGTATGTGATCAGGCACATCAACTCCGGCAGGGATGGTGAGTTCGGCGACTGTCACATCTTTGGTCCCACCAAGATGCTCATCGATTAATACTTTAATTTGGCTTTTGCTTTGCGGTTCGATGAACGTTTTTGCCTGCTTAGGGCTGACAAAGCGTTGGACATCTTGCGCCCAGCTTTGAGCGGGAAGAAAAACCAAGCTCCATGAGGCGAAGACGGTCCAGGACACAACACAACGAACGATGCGGCGAAGCGACATAACAATCCCTCCTCACAATATATTGCTGGCGCTTGTAGCCGAGAGTCCGGCCTTTGGTCAACGTCGTCGCGTACCAGAATGCGACCTCTGACAACAAACAGTGTTGTTATTGTCAGAAGTATCAGGCCAGCTGCACAGCCAGAAAGGAGTTGTTATGCAGGCCAAATTCACTCAATCGTTCCTTGCGGCGTTGTCTCTCCTTGGAGTCCTCACGCTTCCTGCTGCCGCTTCAGCCCATGATGATGAGGACTACTACGATAATCAAGCAGAGGTGCGGCGGGAGTATCACCAGCCGTCCTATGCGGACAGAGAAGACCTTTATCTCCAGCGTTTGCCTCGGGATCGCGACTACTACGGTCGTTCTTATGATACCGATCGTGACGACTATTCTCGTGATCGATGGTATGGTGGACAGCGGCGCTATGGGAGATATTATCAAGGTAAGAGCTGTCACCTGCGGCAGTGGTCATATGGGAACGACAGATAGTACCGCCCACGCTATTACGGGAACGACTATTCGGGATATGCTCGGTAAGGAGAGTGTATCGCGCTGAACGTGATCACCGAAAAACCCAGGAGGAATGACAATGGGAGTGATTGAGACCCTCAGTTTAGCAATGGGCACCGCGTGGACCTCAGGCATCAATCTCTACGCGACCGTTGCTGCCCTTGGGCTGGCGGGTCGCTATGAACTCATCCACCTTCCTCCTGGCCTCGAAGTGCTGATGAATCCCCTGGTGATTGGCTTTGCCTGTTTCATGTATGTTATCGAATTTTTTGTCGATAAGGTGCCTTACGTAGACAGCGGCTGGGATGCCGTGCACACCTTCTTTCGGATTCCTGCTGGAGCGGCGTTGGCGTACGGCACTGTGGGCAATGAAGTGAATCCAGCCTTACAATTGATAGCGACGATGGCTGGAGGAGGCGTCGCACTCGCCGCGCATGGCACTAAAGCTACTGCTCGATTAGCGATTAACGCGAGTCCCGAGCCCTTTACCAACTGGGCTGCAAGTATCGGAGAAGATATCGCTGTTTTTGCCGGGATCTGGACGATCTTTCACTACCCGCTGTTGATGCTGCTCTTTGTCATCGCTTTTACCGCAGCGGCAGCTTGGTTAATCCCCAAATTTTTCTATCTTTTCAAGCGAGCAGTCGCTGCGATCCGCGCGTGGTTTCGCGGGCAGTCTGCGCAAACTCCCGCGGTAAAAACTCCGACTGTTGGTTAACGATGCAAATGCCACAGAAAGGCCATCGCACCAGCGACGAGAAATTGTCCATCCACTAAGATTTCTCCGGCCGCGCCTTTGGGAAGGAGCCGCTGGTGATATGACCAGCAAACAGCACAGGTGTAAGGGACGACAGTAAAGACAAAGGCCGCGAGCGGGAGCCCGTGCCATGGAAACGTTAATCCAAGTAGGAGCGCGGTTAACGTGGCAACCGCACCAATCAACACTGTCTTTGTCCGTCGTTTGCCAACAACCTTAAACAGTGTCTCCATACCCATAATTTTGTCACCTTGCACATCGCGTACGCCGATCAAGGCGGAGCGCAGGAAGACGAACAGAAAAACAAAGCCGATCACGCCCGCAGCACGCAAAGGCGATGACGCACCCAGTGTCAGTAGCGGAACAACAGCGGCAGCAATTGTCCAGCCCAGAGCGGTTGCTAAGTCTCTCGATGCCGGCAAGTCTTTGATACGCCGAATCCCCATGATGTGACGAGCCCACGATATAGGGAGCAGTTTTACTCCGTAGAGAGCTCCTAGAAAACCGAAGGCAGAGAGCGCCAAACATTGGTCCCGACCCAGCGATACTGCCAGACCGAGCGAGAGCGACAGCGCGAGTATTCCTACCCACAACATGATCTGTTGGAATCGCTGAAACACACGTGGTGAGAAGGAGCCCCAGCCACTGTAGTGTGAACGCTCCTGATAGCGATTGACGGTGTGCATAGCAAGGATAAAGAAGCCAGCTGCGCCCATGAGTGGCCACAATGCTTCGCGTCCTACCGTCGGCTGCAGCAACAGACTAGCGGTCAGAGTTAACGTAGCGGCACCAAGACCAACATACACGTTGCTGGCGACAAGTACCCCCATGATCTGTTTCACTCGCGTGTTGAATCGGCTGGTCGTTTCCGGCTTAAATGATTCGAGTTTTTCGACTACTCGGTTAATCATCCATTCAGGCGTCGATGCGCCTGCGGTCACACCCACCGTTTTACATTGGGTGAGGTCACTTTCATTGATCTCACTGTCAGTTTCGATATGGAGGACTCGCGCCCCTTCCTTGGCCGCAAGATCGGCGAGGCGGCACGTGTTGGCGCTATGACGTCCACCAACGACAATCATCAGATCAACTTGTCGCGCTAGATCGATAGTTTCGCGTTGATGGTCACGGGTTGGCTCACAGACAGTGTTAGTGGCGCGGATGATCCGAGCTTTTTGCTTGATCACATCGACAGTACGGGTAAAGGTGTCATCATTCTGCGTGGTTTGCGAGACGACACACACTTTGTCGAAGTTGGGTAGTGTTTCTGCTTCTTTCTCATCCGCAACAACAAAGCACTGGCCTTTGGTATAACCACGCAGCCCGGCAACTTCTGCGTGGTGGTCATCGCCGACAATGACCATGTCATAGTCATCGTTCGCGTACTTGGTAATAATTTTCTGTACTTTGCGTACCAGTGGGCAGGTGGCGTCATAGACATCTGCTCCAGTGGCACGGAGCTGATCGAACGTTTCTGGACGAATCCCGTGTGCCCGAACTAACACCGTTCCACCCTGAATGGTCGCAATGTTCTCGACCGCATGAATGTTTTGTTCGGTCAGCTCTTCCATGACTTGGGCATTGTGGATGAGTGGGCCAAACGTCTGCACTGGGCCATCAATTTTCTTTGCCAAGTCAACGGCTTGATCGAGCGCTCGTCGAACTCCCCAACAAAATCCGGCTGTTTCAGCGACAAGAATCTTCATACGTACGGTATCCTCTGACTGGTATTTTCCGAGCGCTGCTTCATTATAGCGAGTGTCAGTTTGCTGAAGAAAGACCCTGGCCGTTATAGTCGTTCCTGTTGGGAAAACCGCCCCTGATATACGGCATGTCCTTCAGCACGTTGTAAGACAAGTTGGCAGATGCGCGTACCAGCATGAATGGCCAGTGGGCGACCAGCAACGTTAGCCATTTCCAAGACCTGCCGGTTACTGACTCCTGGCGCGACAAACCCAGAAGTGACGTGGATCATCAACCCGAGGCGGGCAAAACGGCTACGACCTTCCAACCACCCACAAATGTTGTCTGGTAAGCGAACGTGTTCGCGGGTAATACCGTGGATAGTTTCACCTGGCTTGAGGAGATAGGGTCGATCAAGCCTGCGTACCTGTGTCACCAATCGATAGTCCGCCTCTTCGGTCAGGTCGATGATATCGGGTCCGCCTTCCATGACGCGAATTTCGTCACCCAGGTGTAAATCAATTGATGCTGGACCAACCTGATCGAGCGAGAATGGGTCAATCACAATCCGCCTGTTCTCAATTTCACGAAGAATCACCTCGCGGGTCAGAATCATACTCGCCTCCAACCTCTTGCTATCAGTATCGGTATTTTAGCGAAAAAGGTGAGGGATACCGAATTCTGACTACTGACTACTGATTCCCGATTTCTTGTACTCCGTCCGCATTTCCGACTGCAGCCGCCCGAGACGATAGGTATGCCAATCAATGAACTGCGCACAGTGGGCGAGGGTAGGATGAACTTCCGCGATGCGCCGCCACATTTCCTGAACAATGAAGCGATAATCGGGGTGTCCTTGTGGCATAGAGCGTAACTCACAGATATGTACCGCCTCACGGAGATTCATCTTCATGTACCAGCGTATGCGGTAGGCGAACGGCACGACGTACTGCGCTTCAAAAGGGAAATCACGCACAAGTCGTTGATGCAACTGGGCCGTTTGCTCCATACAACGAGAGAAGGTTTCGCCAAACCCTGCCGCTTCGATTTCGACTGGAGTGTCATACCCATGCGCGACGGTGAAATCCTGGCGTTCTTGCGTCAGGATGCGATGTCGTTGGAGGTCGCGGTAGAGTCCCAGGTTGCCAACAATATCAAAAGTGTAATAGGCATTTTCTAAGCCGCGACCTGGTTTGTCGCGGCGATGGCGTCGACGTTTGATATATTCCTCAAGAATCTGCTGGCGCTGCTCGCTGTTCAACTGCTGAACCAATACTTTGAGCTGCGACAATGGGTGTTGTGTGTGAGAATAGAGTATCGCAGCGATGATTCTCTCTTCGGCGTCGCTATCATAGTCAACAAGAGTCACCGAGTTGCTTCGATTCCCTGGCATTGTTGCAACCAGCTCTGCAGCGCAGGTGCGAATGGCTGCAGACGTTTCAGCGGCATACTCACTGCGGCGAGCGCGTTTGACGAATGACGGAATGAGCAGGTTGAGAGCGGTATGCATGCCAGTGCCGAGGGTCTGCATCTCAGTCAATTCGTGTGAATACGCTTTATTGAGGAGATGCTCGAAAGCTTGGCCGACGCCGAATATGCCGACGTTGGTCAAGGTTGCAGCTGGCAAATACGAGCGCAAAATATCACAGGCTTGGGCACGGACAGTTGCGCGATAGGCAATGTCAGCCCACTTGCGCAATTGTTCATCTTTGCTGGCATCTTTGTAGGTCAGTGGCTCGCCGGTCTGTGGATGTTTCCACTCAATGCTTTCGATGGGCAAACTGTGTCGCACGAACTCGATCATCGGGTCGATCTGTGTTGCATAGGTTTCAAACAGTAGATTCATCACGGTTAGATAATTATCTCGATACGGCGATGTCATTAACCGTGGCTCTTTGTAGAAAAGATATTCACCATCTGCGTCTTTGCTGTCGAACCGGACGTAGCGAGTTGATTTCTCTAGCGGCGCAATTCCAATGCGAGCATCTTCAAGGAACTTAGCGGCGACGTTGGAGATATTTTCACAGGCGACGTGTGCTCCACCGAGCTGCGCCACTGAGTCATCGCCATAGCCGACTAAGACACGGTCGTAAAACTCGCGCGCTTTCTTGAGTGCAGCACTTTGTTCTTCGGCTGAGAGCAAACTTTGACCAGTTGTATTCAAAGATGGATCGAAGTTTCCCAGGAACTCATCAAGAAAGATGCGGCGTAGACTCTTATTGGAGCGGCTATAGCGGGAGAATAAGGCTCCGGCTACTTCTTGGGGCAGCTTCAGACCAAAAACTGGGTCAGTGAGGTTAGTGAAGAATGGGGTGAGACTCTGTTGCTCAGCGAGTGAAAATTTTTCGTGCATTGTTCAATGGGATAAAAGGAACAGGTGCCTACACCTAACGCACCTTACTGATAAAATCAAACCCAACTAGTGTTGGATATGAATAGCAAAGGACGAGTAAAAATTCGAGAAGATGTGAGATAAACTGACGATCTCGAATAACTCCTCTCCTTAGACAATGCTTCTGTCTTCAATCCGCTACTCTAGCGACAGGCGGTTCGCTCTCTTGTGGAGGTGGCGAAACTTTCTTGCGCCGAAAGAGCCGCTCGACAACATAGAAAGAGGCCGGGACGAGGAAGATCGCTATCAGGGATGCTGTGGTCATACCCCCGATGACCGCCGTCCCCAGCACTTGCCGTGATTTCGCTCCCGCCCCCGTAGCGATCGCCAATGGCACCGCCCCCAGAATAAATGCAAATGCGGTCATCAGAATGGGCCTCAGCCGTAGTCGCGCTCCAGTCAGCGCCGCCTCTATGAGGGGCCTACCGCGTTCGGACTCTAGCTTGGCGAATTCGACAATGAGAATAGCGTTCTTGGCCGCGAGTCCAATAAGCATGATTAGACCAACCTGAGTATACACATTGTTCTCGAATGCGCGCAGCCACAACACCAGAAATGCGCCGAAGACGGCGATCGGTGTACTGAGCAGCACGCTGAACGGCAACGTCCAGCTCTCGTACTGCGCCGCCAAGATGAGAAATACCACCATGAGTGAGAGGCCAAAGACGACGCTCGGTGGCACTCCTTGCGATGCCGTTTTCTCCTGAAACGACATGCCCATATAGTCGTAGCCCATCTCTGTCGGCATTGTCTCGGCGAATACTTGCTCTAGCGCCGCCATTGCTTGACCGCTGCTATAGCCCGGCGCCACGCTGCCGTTGATCTGCGCCGACCGGTAGCCGTTGAAGCGGATAGTAAACTCCGGGCCGTAGATCGTCTTCATGCTCATCAGAGTCGACATCGGCACTGCCTGTCCAACCGCATTGCGGACCCGGAATTGGCCGATGTTCTCAGGTGTCGTGCGATATTCACCCTCCGCCTGAACATAGACCTGCCACACGCGCCCGAAGAGATTGAAATAATTCACGAAGGTACCACCCATAAATGCCTGGAGCGTCCGGTAGACCGCACCCAGATCCACACCCTGCTTCATCACCTTGTCATGATCGACATCGGCAAAAACTTGGGGAACGCTCGGAATGAACGTCGTGGTCAGAGACGCAAACTCAGGGCGCGTGCGAGCGACTTCAAGGAACTTGTTGGTGTTCTGTGCCAGGAAATCAACACTTTGGCCCGACCGATCTTCAAGCATGAAGGTGATGCCACCAGAAGTGCCGACACCGGGAATGGCTGGTGGCGAGAAGGCAAACGCCTGTGCCTCCATCAGTCCAGCGAGCCGTTGATTGAGGCGGCGCATGATGACCTCGGCAGTTAGTCCCTGCGCGTCCCGCTCTCCCCAGGGCTTGAGCATGACGAAAGAGAAGGCGTTAAAGGTTGTGTTGGAGAAACTAAGCATGCTAAAGCCGACGACCATGTTGAAAGTCTCGACTCCCGGTGTTTCTTTCAAGATCGCTTCAATCTGTTTACACACCTCGTCAGTCCGCTGTAGTGAGGAAGCGACTGGGAGCTGCACGTTTAAGTAGAAATAGCCCTGATCCTCTTGCGGTAGAAAGCTGGTAGGCAGCCGCGACCCGAACCAGCCCGCCAGTGCGCCGAAAGCGATAAGCAACAGCAGAGCAAATCCCACCTTGCGGATTAGAAAGGCACACCAATTCACGTAACCCTCAGTGAGGCGGTTGAACACACGATTGAATCCGCGGAAGAATGCTCCCAGTGGGCCACGGGTTTGTGTGCGTGGTTGCAACAACAGGGCCGAAAGTGCCGGGCTCAGGGTCAGCGCGTTGAAGGCTGAAATAACTACCGAGACCGCAGTAGTCACTGCAAACTGTCGATAGAGCCCACCGGTGATCCCAGGAATAAAGGCGGACGGTATGAACACCGCCACCAGGATGAGTGCGATGGCAATCACGGGACCAGACACCTCCTCCATCGCTTTTAAGGTCGCATCACGTGGCGACAGCCCTTCTTCAATATGTCGTTCGACTGCCTCAACCACCACGATCGCATCGTCGACCACGAGACCAATGGCGAGCACCAGCCCAAAGAGTGACAGCGTGTTAATCGAGAAACCCAAGAACGGAAAAACGATAAACGTTCCAACTAGAGACACCGGCACGGCCAGCAAAGGAATCAACGTCGCCCGCCAGCCTTGCAAGAAGATGAATACCACGAGAGTCACCAGGGCAATGGCAGCGAACAGCGTCTTCACGATCTCCTTGATGCCTTCACTCACCGCGCGTGTCGTGTCGAGTGTCACTTCATAATCCATATCAGCTGGGAACCGCGTCTTGACTTCTTCCAACAGCCCCTTGGCGCGGGCCATAGTCTCAAGGGCATTCGACCCCGGAACCTGGTAGATGGCGATGAGTGCCGCAGGTCGGCCATTGATGCGTCCATGCATGTTATAGGTCTGCGATCCGAGTTCTACGCGCGCCACGTCCTTCATCCGCACGATAGAGCCATCAGGATTGGCCCGGACAATGACATTCTCGAACTCTTCAACACTGGAGAGGCGGCCCCGCGCCCGCACGGTATAGGTGAATATCTGTCCAGACGGCACGGGCTCAGCTCCGATCTGGCCTGCCGGGTTCACGCTATTCTGTTTAGTAAGCGCCTCAATAATCTCATTAACTGTGATATTGAGCTTAGCTAGGGTGTCTGGCCGCACCCAGAAACGCATCGCATATTGCCCGGCCCCAAAAACATTGACCTGGCCGACACCGGGTACTCGCGTCATCGGATCGTTAATGTTGATATAGGCATAGTTAGTCAGAAACAGCGCGTCATGCGTCCCGTTAGGAGAGTACACGGAGAACAGCGCTAGCGGGCTTGCCACCGCTTTGCGCAGCGTAATTCCGTAATTCCGTACCTCAACTGGTAATTGGGATTCGGACTGCTGGTAGCGCATTTGCGTGAGAATCTGATTCGTGTTCGGGTCGGTACCGACATCGTAGATCACGTTCAGCCGCACCTGGCCGTTGTTCGAATTGATGGAGTACATATACAACATGTTATCCACACCGCTCATCTGTTGCTCGGTCGGCGTGGACACTGACTGCTCAAGGGTCAACGCATCGGCACCGACGTAGGTCGCCCAGAGTTGAATCTGCGGGGGAGCGATGTTAGGAAACTGTGCAATCGGCAGCCGCACGAGTGCAGCGATCCCAATCATCACCATAAGGATCGCAATGACCATGGCCACCACAGGCCGGTCAACGAAGAATTTTGCCATTGGCTACTATCTCCATAACGAAGAGGGCGAAAAGGGAAATATCTTTTTTTGACTCCCAGACTCTCAGACTCCGTTTCGCCGTTTCCCCTTTTGTCCCCAAACTAAGTCCCCTTAGGCGACCCAACCACCGCCTGCGCAGGGGCAGGCTCCGTCGCAGCCGGTTTCGGATTGACCAGCATCCCCACTTTCACTTTCTGCACTCCAGAAACGACAATTCGTTCCCCCGGCTTGATTCCTTGCGTGATAATCCACATGTTCCCAACCTGCTCGCCAACTTTCACCGCACGGATGTCGACTTTATTATCCTCCCCAACCACGGCGACTTGATAAGTGCCTTGCAGTTGTTGCACTGCCTGTTGTGGAACAAGCAGTGCTCCTTTTCTCGTCTCGGCTGGGACGCGGATTTTGGCATACTGACCAGGGCGCAGAATGTTATCGGGATTGGGAAACACGCTCTGGACCGTAATGGTGCCGGTGCGCAGATCAACCTGGCGATCGGCGAGACTAAACGTGCCCCGCTTGGGATACAGGCTGCCATCGGCAAGAGTCAACTCAAGCGGTGTGGGCTGGCCGCCCCGCCCCTGCTCTATGTCACGAATCCGTCGCGCGAAGTGTAGATACTCTTGTTCGCTAATGGGATAGTAGACCTTAATTGGGTCAACCTGAGAAATAGTCGTCAGTACGGTGTTGGGAGTAACCAAGTCACCGATCTGCGCGACTGAGATACCAGCGATACCTGTAATCGGGGCAGTCACCTTTGTCCAACCGAGGTTGAGTTTGGCACGGTCCACTGCGGCGCGGGCCGCTTCGACTGAGGCTTTGTTGGCTTGATGGGCTTGTACGGCGTTATCGAGTTCCTGCTGGCTAATGGCCCCTTCTTTTGCGAGAGGCGTATAGCGGGCAACGTCGAGTTGCGTCTTGCCGAGATTAGCCTCCGCCCGGCCGAGGTCTCCCAACGCCTGCTTGAGAGCCGCCTCGTACTCGCTTGGGTCAATGACAAACATGAGTTGCCCAGCTTTAATGAGAGAGCCTTCCTTATAATCCCGCGATTGGAGAGAGCCCTGCACACGCGGGCGGATTTGCGCGTTCACAAAGCCCTCGGTCGTCCCAATCCATTCAAAATAGATAGGCACATCTTGCTGAATCACGGTCTCGACCACAACTTCCGGTGGAGGTGGTGGGGGTACTGCTTTGGGGCCAGTCTGGTTTCCACAGCCGCAAAGAGCAAATATCCCAACGACGAGGGAAAGGCAGTAAAAACCAGCCTCGCTCTGCGCTACAATCACAGGACGTGATCTTGAAGGCCACATCAGTTTACTCCTTCCGAGAAGAAATGCTGCCCTAATCGTGCTCGGAGGAAAGAAACGCAGAGCCGAGCCGGAAAGAGCTAACACTTATTACCTGGGACTATTCTCGCTTCTGCGTATTGGGTAATAGCGATAGATAGTCCTTTTTGCAACTAAAAGCCGCAGCGCGGAAGACCGAAGAGCCAACACACTAATAGTGTAGGGGAGGACAATAAACATGCAACGGAGCACTCAGCGCATTTTGACTACCCATTGTGGTAGCCTGGCCCGTCCTGCAGACTTGCTCGACGTCATGAAACTGAAAGTCAACGGCCAACAATATGATCACGATGCCTACGCCACACGGGTGCAAAGCGCCGTCACCGCGATTGTTTATAAGCAAGTCGAAACCGGTATCGACATTGTCACTGACGGCGAGCAGAGCAAACCGGGGTTCTTTACGTATGTCAACGAACGACTCACTGGGGTCGCGCCCAAGCCCGGCGCTCGCTTCTCAATGTTTGTTGATGAAGTCGCAGCTTTTCCCGAGTACTACGACGAGTACTTTCGCCAAGCGATGCTGGGCGGATCAGTGGCGTCGGTTGTCCCGATGGTGTGCACAGGTCCCATTACCTATAAAGGGCAAGAGACATTACGGCGAGACATCGACAATCTCAAAGCCGCCTTGAAAGGTGTGAATCCCGAGGCAGTGTTCATGCCCGCTGTGGCCCCGAGTGGTGTAGGTACGAATGAACACTACCGAAGCGAAGAAGACTACTTGTATGCGGTCGCAGAGGCTCTCCGTACAGAATATCTCGCCATCGTTGACGCCGGATTCCTCGTGCAGATCGACGATCCGTTTCTCACCGATGTTTTCAGCGACTCGTCCTTAAGTAGTAGCGAAAAACACAAGAAAGCTGAACTGTTTGTCGCGGCACTTAATCATGCCTTGCGTGGTATCCCGGCAGAGAAAGTCCGCTTCCATACCTGTTATGGCATTAACGAGGGACCGCGTGTCTATGATGCGCAATTGAAGGACGTTGTCAGCAGCATGTTGAAAGTAAATGCCAGCGCGTATTCCTTTGAAGCCGCGAATGCACGGCATGAGCATGAGTACCACCTCTGGGAGACGGTCAAGCTGCCCGAGGGCAAGGTGCTGATCCCTGGGGTCATCACGCATGCGAGCAACATCGTCGAACATCCGGAATATATTGCTGAGCGCATTGCTCGTTATGCCAAGCTCGTGGGTCGGGAGAATGTGATTGCCGGGGCTGACTGCGGCTTCTCGTCACAAGCCACCTATCATCCAGAGGTTCATCCGGCTGTTGTATGGACAAAATTTCAAGCGATGGCCGAAGGCGCACGCCTGGCAACGAAGCAACTGTGGTAATAATGCACGTGAGATCACAAGAGGTTTTGCCGGTAAAGTGAAAACACGACAGAATCATGCAAAAGGCACATAGCAGCAAAGTCAGCCTGATTTCAGCCACTCTCGGTGCCGGTCTCTTATTAGTTGGCACCTATCTGCATCCCATGAATGCAGACCCAAACGTGCCGCCGGCTGCGTTTGCGGAGTACGCCGCCGATTCGCATTGGATCGCCAGTCACTTACTGCAGCTATTTGGCGTCGTGTTCATGGTTGCAGCACTGGTGCTGTTATCCCGAAGGCTAGAGGATGGGGCAGCCGCAGAATGGACATCCGTAGTGAGGATAGGCGCTGTTGCCAGCTTAGCTATGGCAGGGGCGCTCCAAGCCGTTGATGGCGTTGCCCTCAAGACCATGGTCGATAGTTGGGCAGCAGCAGTAGGATCGGAGAAGCCTGCTCTTTTTCACGCCGCGTTTGCAGTACGACAAATCGAGGTCGGGCTTGCCAGTATGAGCAGCATCCTCTTTGGCCTTACAGTATCGGTCTACGGTATTGCTCTGCTAATCGACGACCGTTTCCCTCGATGGCTCGGAACGCTGGCTCTCGTGGGCGGAGTCCCAACTGTAGTTGCAGGAATCGTAATTGCCTACACCAGCTTCTCTGATCTAGCCATGCTTATCAATATGACGTCGAGTCTGGTGCTCATGCTGTGGATCGTCGCTTTGGGAGTTGAGGTCCGGAAAAGGTTTCCGTAGAGACGCGACATGTCGCGTCTCTACAAAGCGCTACCTCTCAACCAGACGAAAACGCGTGCCACAGATATTCACCATATCGTCGGAGATACGTTTTCCACGCCGTTCAGCCGCGGCAAGCAACCGCGCACGATTGGCAACGATGAGATCGACACCACCGAGTCCTTCACCACGACCATCAGTATCTTTCACAAAGCGAACATCGGCATTATCAAAGTGAAGACTCTGCATCCCTGCTGCATCTGTTTTCACAGGTAGTTCAACGATTTGCCCCCAACGGTTGGCAAGTTCTGTGGGATCAGGGGACTGGATCTCTACCGCGGCGATACCACTCACCACTTCAGTACGAACTACCGATTTCCAATTCTTGCCTGCTGGCATCCACGCTTCGGCATCACCAAGCTGCTCGTCAATTTCTAAGAAGCAGCCGCCCGTATCGCGCGGATGAAGTTGCATGATGCGAAACTCTGGTTCGTCATGCTCCATGGCCTTGCGAATACCGAGTTCCGCTACGCGACGTTTACGTGGTGCTTGGTCATCACACTGGCAGATCACCATATAGCCGCCATCACCGTTACGGCGGTCAAGATAGCGTCCACCAGCCGTACCTTCACGAATCGGGGCTACCACTTCAAGGAATTGATTACCAACCGGAAACACCGCGTTCTCAAGCCCGAACGTTTTCACCGCCGGGTCACGGAAAGCTACCTCAAGACCAAACACATCACGAATATCATCCACGACAGGAGCCAGCTCCCGTGCAATCAAGGCAATTTGTCGTACCCGAAGCCACATAGAATATCCTCCTTTTTGTTTAATACTTATTGTTCACAACGGCGAAAAATCAAGTGCGTCAGCCGCGACTTTTCTGCGCATCACTGCACGTCCAGTGAGCAACGTCGAAAAACTGGTCAATCCACAGATCGCCATTACTCTTGTCATTGGTAGAGCAGTACTGTTATGGAGATAACTGACCAACCCAGATGCCACGGCACCAGATGCCATTTGCAAACCACCCAGCAATGCCGCTGCGCTTCCGGCATTGCGCGTAAACGGCTCAATTGCCAATGCCGATGCGTTGGGAAAGACGAATCTTTGCATCATTATAAAGCCGAAAATCAAAAGAAGCGTGCCGCCAAGGCCAAGCAGATGTATCCCCGTGCCGATCGCCAACAGCAACCCTATGGTAAACTGCAAAGCACTAGCTTTGACAATGATGTCGGCACTCCCACGTTTCTGCAGCAACACACGATTCACCTGACTTGCCAGAATCAATCCAAACGCATTGCAGCCGAAAATCCAGCCATAGTGTTGCTCCGATACGCCGAACAATTTCATGAACACGAATGGTGAACCAGCGATATAGGCAAATAATCCCGCCGACGCGAAGCTACCGGTCAGTGAATAGGTGGCGAACCGAGGTTCTTGCAGCACAGAGAAATAGTCACGTAACACGCGAACGGGACGGAGCGACAAAGTTGCATCCAGCCCTCGTGTTTCGGGCAGTACACGAGTAGAGATCACAAGAAGAGAGAATCCGATCAATGCCAGCACGACGAAAATATATCGCCGTCCCAAACTGGTAGTCACAAACCCACCAACCGTGGGCGCGAGAATCGGTGCTACGCCCATAACCAACATGAGCAGAGAAAAGACCTTAGCAATCTCACTTCCGGTAAACATGTCACGTACTATTACTCGACTGATGACCATCCCTGCACACCCGCCCAACGCCTGGACAACGCGCAAGACAATGAGAGCATGGACTGAACGAGCAAAGATGCAGCCGACCGACGCCACGACATACAACGCCAAGCCGAGGAGCAACGGTTTCTTTCTCCCATAGCGGTCAGAGAGTGGTCCCAAGAAGAGCTGACCAACGGCGACACCGATAAAGAAGCTCGTCAACGACAGTGTGACCTGAGAAATCTCAGCATGCAAATCGCTGGCGATGGCAGGAAAGCCCAGCAAATACATATCAATTGAAAACGGCGTAATACCAATCAACGCTCCAAGTATAGCAATGATCACTGTGTGTTTCTTTTTTTCCATACCCTCTATGTACGGGAGAAGAGAGAAGACTACCAGTAGGGAAATGCTCCTGACCACTAGGTCAGCATCGTTCTCCCACTGAGTTACGCCGGCCAGGCATGAATCGTCATACTCGCTAGCACGAGTCCGCCGATTCGGCCATAATCAGCAATGGCAGATTCTCGTGAGCAGGAGATGATTGTTATGGCAGCTCCATTTACCGGTGGCTGCGCGTGCGGCGCGATTCGCTATGAGTGTTCGGCTGAGCCGTTGATGATTGGGAATTGTCATTGTCGCGATTGTCAGCGCTCGAGTGGCGCGGCCTTTTCTACAGGTGTTGTTGTCCCTTCTGACTCACTCACCCTTCTTAAAGGTGAACCAAAATATCATCGAGTGACGATGGAGAACGGGACCACCGCGCGACGTGGATTCTGCGCGGAGTGTGGATCGCCCCTTTTTGCCGGCAGTTCAGCCAATCCTCGTACGATTGCCGTTAAAGTTGGCAGCCTCGACGACCCGAGTTGGTGCAAACCGATGGTAGACATTTGGACAAAAAGCGCTCAGCCGTGGGACTACATGAACCCGGAGTTACCGAAAGTGCCGACGCAGCGGCAGAAGTAGATGAGAGAGTTCTCCCTCACGCCAACATCTTTTGCGCGCCCTTAATAAACTGTTCCGCGTTGGTCCCCAGATCCAGTCGTTCGGGTACTGCACGACCGCGCTCTACTGCAGGACGCACGCGAATGGTGTCAATCCAACGTTGTAAATTGCTCAAGCCATCGATACTGACCCCTGACCACTTGTACGTATGCACCCAACTCCAGTTGGCGATATCGGCGATCGAATATTCGTTATTAGCAAGGTACACTTGATTATCTAACTGTTTGTCGAGCACCTCAAGAAGGCGTCGGCATTCTCGTTGGTAGCGTTCAATGGCATAAGGAATTTTTTCCGGTGCATAGCGAGAGAAGACGTTCGCTTGCCCCATCATTGGGCCGATCCCTCCCATCTGGAACATCAACCATTGCACAACTTGTGAGCGACCTTTTTCGTCCTGAGGCATAAGCTTGCCAGCGCGCTCGGCGAGATACAGCAGAATCGCGCCTGACTCGAACACGACAAAGTCGTCATTATCATGATCGACAATCGTAGGAATGCGCCCATTAGGGTTGAGCTGAAGATACCACGGTTCCTTCTGTTCGTTTTTACTCAATGCGATGGGATGCACGATATACGGCAGGCCCAGCTCTTCTAAGGCAATAGACACTTTCCAGCCGTTCGGGGTTGCTGAGGTATAAAGTTCAATCATGGTGTACTCCGTTCTTGTTGTGAGTATGCTATGGGGTTTTGCTGTAAGGAGAAACCTGTCATGACCGTTACCGTCAGTCAAATGCAGACCACGCCACGAATCTGCTCACCTACAAGGAGAATGTATGGCGGCAACAGAGCAACAGCAATGGAGTCCAGAACAGTACGCAAAAAATGCCCGGTTCGTTTCTGATCTTGGTATGCCGGTTGTGACACTCCTGGAGCCACGGGCCGGAGAACGTATTCTTGATGTAGGATGTGGAGACGGGCCACTGACGAAGAAGCTCGTTGAGATGGGCTGCAATGTCGTCGGTGTTGATGCCAGCCCAGCGATGATAGAGGCGGCGAAGGCCCTCGGCCTCGATGCTCATGTAATGGTTGGACAAGCGCTGCAGTTTGCCTGCGAATTCGACGCCGTGTTTTCCAATGCTGCGCTCCACTGGATGAAACCACCGGAGGCGGTCATCGACGGAGTCTGGCGAGCGCTCAAACCTGGTGGTCGGTTTGTTGCCGAATTCGGTGGCGCCGGCAACACGGCAACGGTCCTCCATGCTCTCGAAGTCGCGTTACAATCGCGTGGTCTCGATTTTCACACTTTGAATCCGTGGTACTTTCCTTCCGTGGAAGAACACCGCGGCAAACTCGAAACGCGCGGATTCGCGGTCAACAGTATCGCCTTGATTCCACGTCCAACGCCGCTGCCGGGAAGCCTGGTTGGCTGGTTGGAAACCTTTGCACAGAGCTTTGTTGCACCATTGCCTGTTGCCGAGCATACGCAGTTCCTTGCTGAGGTAGAAAACCTGTGTCGTCCCACACTATGTGATGCTGAGAGCAAATGGTCAGTTGATTACGTGCGGCTACGTTTCTCGGCTACGAAGCCCGAGTCAGCACTATGAATTAGGTCAGGTCACACCAGATTCGTACATATACTCAATCACCTCTTCCTTCGTAGCGTGCGCCATGCGCACGAGCGGTAGCAGAGGGGTCGTGCGCGCAGCTCACGCTACTGGCTAGGATTCTGTGCTGCTCTTTGCCTGCCTCTTACGGCCCCGCACCCTGCCCTATGGGCTTCCCTCTCCCGCTCAGCGGGAGAGGGAGTGAGGGTGAGGGTCAGGCATAGGACAAGCATGCTCTAGGAGAAAAATCCCGCGACCACTCCGGCCTTACAGCGAATCTAGGAACGCTAATACTTGATTTTTCTGTGCGTCAGACAACCCATTGTACCTGTTTGTGACACTTGTGGCCTGCCCGGCATGACGACGGATAGCTTCCTGCTTGGTGAACGACAGACCATCATGCATGAGGCGGTTACGAGTTCTGAGCGCCCACAGTGGGGCCGTGCGGACCTGACTCGCGGTCGAGGCAAATTCAGGCGTGGGAAGAAAGGGAATGCCGTCACCTGTGCCAATGTCGTGGAGCAAGAAGTCACTGTATGGATGGATAATCTTGTTACCGAGAGCGTCCGGGACGGTGAAAGCGTTGCCGTTGATCTTCGTACCTGGGCGCGCCGTAGTAACGGCAGGGATGTGACAAACAGCGCAGCCAATCTGAGCAAAGAGCGATTCGCCGGCTTGAACATCGGAAGTTATCGGCCCGCGCGATGGGGCCTTGGTAGATCGCATGAAGTTGGCAAAGGCCACAATATCTTCACCGTCGTCCTCAGGGTCAGCAACTGGATCAAATTGTGAACCGAAACCAACAAGGCGGCCACTGGAGGTGTTCTCCTCCGGTAACAGCGGACTGGTTATTCCTATTTCGTTGAGGTAGGCATCGGTTGAAAACGATTCGAGGCTAGCATGCTGACTCTTCCACCCGAAACGGCCGATGCGTGCTTTACTTCCGGCTTCGAGTACTGGGACAGTTAGGGCAGTGCCACGCAGGGCCTCTGGCTGCTTGTCCCGAATCGCTATGAGCGTGCTATTCGCTATGCACTCGACAAAGCCGTTGCCCAAAGTGTTTGTCGATATGCGGAATGTGCGGATATCGTCCGCGAAGGCGACCCGCTCAACAATATCAGGGTGAGTGGCCCGCGATTGGATTAGCGAGCCACCCAGCGATTCAAAGAATTCTCCATTTTCTGTGCGCCCGGTTCGGTGTTCAGCTATCTGGCTTGCGCCCCCGGTGACAACGTTCTGATGGCACTCCCTACAACTCTGGGCGTTATAGGTAGGGCCGAGTCCATCTTCGACGGTTTCCACTTCCTCGAAAAGGAATCTATTGTCATTAAACGAGCGGAGCGGCACGACGTTGTTTTTATTCAAGGTTTCGTACGCTGGTCCCTGCACAGTAAAGCCATTGGTTAGGTTATCAAACCCTGTGGGCGCTTCGGTCGCGCCACTCCTCCTTTCGCCAGTGTCAGCCTGATCTTCGGTTTCACTGGTGCCGCTATGACGAAATCTTTCTCTGCGGGTTTGATTGGCTCCGCGACCAGATTGACTCTCAACCGAAAGAGTCAAGACTCCAAGGCTGAGCAGTGTGGCAGCTGCGGGTGTCAGCACAAAAAGTTTGGATGCTTTCATACGATGCGGCTCCTTTCCCGTTCACGGTTTTGGTGGCGAAGATATTCCTCTCAGTTTGAGCTGCCTGGTCCACGTTTCAGCGGCATGAATGCATTGCGGAACACGTAATCCGCGATCCGCCGGCCTTGGGCGATGCCTTCGGTCTTGTCGAATGCCCAATGGATGCCAAGATAGATGCGACTCTGGCCATTCTCTTCCTCAGCCTCTGATAGAGACGAAAAGCTGCGTCGGATGAGCGGGCGCACCTGGCCGTCACTGTCCTGCGTCACGCCGTTGAACTCATCTGACACGAAGGTGAAAGAAATGGCGTCAGTGCCATAAAAGTTTCGCAAAGTCTGGAAGAGCGCTCCGCCAAACCCAGCATGTCCAGAGGGGTAAGCTGGAAAGGGCGGGGTAAAGTTAGGTCCGTTGAGGTTACTGGCCGGTGCGCCCAGCGGTGTGAAGGTCGGATCGCCAACAGTCGCAGGATTGACATCGCCGGCACTCGTCGGTCCTGTCCCCGCGTCGGCCTCGCGCACGCCTGTGACCGGGCGCCAGTATTGGTAAAAGTACTTCGACTCCCAGACCGCGACGCCGGTGTCGGCCATCGCTACATTCACCAGTGCCAAGAGCCGCGCGAGTTCGACAACATTCGATCTTCTCTGATCAGCGAGGTGCACCGCGATTTGGTTATACAGCCGTGGTGGCGCGCACAGACTCGGCGTTCCATCATAGGCCCAGTAGATTCCTGCAATTGTCTGATCCTCGCTTCGTTCACTCGGGGTGACGACATCGTCACCCCCTAAGCGCTTCACCTCGTTGAAAGCACTTGCATACTCGGGGCTGTTCAGTGCGGGCGGAGGTGGGACCCGGAACTGAGCAGGCGACGTTAAGACGAATGGCCTGACCTCTCCCCAGTGGGCACCCAATGCGAGAGGAATCTTGCTGATCGGGTCTTGGCGCCATTTTCCCGGATCACCACTGGCGACAAAATCAACTCCGATGCGAGGTTCGCTATGCTGCGAGCCGTCATTGGCTCTGAGCGCGAGAATTGCCGCGGCCGCGCGGTGCCCGAGATCAATGCCATCAGCCTTGGCGTGTCCGTCGGGGATTTGGCCGAAGTCTTCGGCAAGGACCTTGTCGAAACTCACCGTCTGCGAGGGGTAGAGGACAATGAGTGTATCGTGCGCTGCCTGTGCAATCGCCGCATCCATGGAGGTACCGCTGGGAGCAGGAGAAAGGTTGACATAGCTCCGGTAGTTACCAGCAATTGCATTCACCGTCTCGAAGATCGCGATATGGACGATCGCCATTGCCCGGCTTGAGCGTCCGGGCCCGAGTTGCTCCCCGAAGATACGATTCTCGCCCGGTGCTGCGGGTGTATGGTCGAGTCCGCTGGCGTTGATCGCAATCTCGTTCCAGTAACGGACTACGTTTATTGAGCGGTCTTTTGAACGAGGCGGACGTCTCGGGGCTGCTCGGACGCGGGGTGCGGCATCGTAGCGCGGGCCTAATGCATCACGAAGACCTCCCGGGAATCCACCGGCCCAGACTGGGAGAGTCAAGCTCAGGGCAAAAATAACGTGTGTCGCGATAAGGCACGTCTGGTTTGACTTTACGACCATCCCTGTTTCTCCCTTCGCCGCTATATTTTTGTGCGAGGCGAACTATCGCCCACAGTTAAAAAGCTTCCTCGCCCACACCTACGACGAAGAGCATAGGTTTAGCCGAAGCAGAGCGATGGCCAACAAAGAAATCCGCAAAGACATTAGGTTTCGCGTGACTCAGCCCTAGGTACGAGAATCCTAAGCAGAACAGACATAGCGCACCACTATTGTTCTGTCCTAGGACTGAGGTTCGCTAATAACAGGGCAGCCTCAGCAAAGGTAACATCAATCATGTTTGTAACAAAACTGATAGTGATTCAGCGATCACCGAGCACACTTTCTGTACCTATTGTCTTCGATAAATTGCCGGCCAGTATCGCAGTGCGAACGGGGACTGGTGCCGTTCATACGAGAGAAAACTAAGCGACCCCTCCGAGGCAAAACGCCCCTATAATTGGAACGTATCATCGAAACACCCCTTCTTGTTTCGGTGAGCCGTATCTCTCGCCCACCGTAGGGTTAAACGTAGGGGAGATGAAAATGAGATGAAAAAAAGGGACTTCGACAGCGGTTAATAAATCTTTTCGTTTTGCTTCTCATCTTGCCGGAGTCCCGTTTTTGCTGAATGTTTTTTACGACGCGTCCTCAGCCCTCGGCGGACGTAGCGTGTAGCCTGCTCCATGCACGGTTTGGATCAGTTTAACGGGATGCCCAGCATCAATTTTCTTGCGCAGCATACGAATGTGGACGTCGACGGTATTGGAAAAGACATGCTCATTCATCCAGACCTGCTCTCGTACTGCATCACGGGTGAGCACACGTCCTTCAGACGCCGCCAACGCCTCTAAGAGTTCGTATTCCCGATGACTTAAGCTAATGACTTTTCCTGCGCGCGTTACGCAGCGCTGCGCAGTATCGATCTCTAGGTCACTGACCCGGATCAGACGCGTGCGATGAATTTTGTCTCGTCGGAGCAACGCTCGCACCCGCGCCAACAGTTCCCTAAAGTCAAACGGCTTGGGGAGATAATCGTCAGCACCAAGATCAAGTCCACGCACGCAGTCATCGACCGTGTCTCGGGCTGTGAGCATGAGCACCGGAATGTGGATACGCTGCGACCGCAGTTCCTCACAAATACGCCACCCATCCAGCTTTGGCAGCATGAGATCTAACACGATCAAGCCGTAGCTATTCTCTAGGGCCAGCGTGAGGCCAGTTGCCCCGTCTGTCGCCAGATCAACCTGATAGCGTGCGTCTTCTAGACCACACCGGAGCAGCTTCGCAATACTCGCGTCATCTTCAATCACCAAGAGTTTCATTATTGCACCACCAGATGAAATCGAGATGAAGATGCGGCAGAGGCATGTGCCTCCTCGACATCATTGCGTGGCGCAATGGTAACATTCATTCGTCAGCGAACAAAATCGACGACGATTTCCATCGTTTTCCTCTTCCCTTGGCAGCGTCTCGACAATTTTCCTAACGCGTATCCGCGGATTCAGGGATGAATTTTCCTTGTGCGAGGAGAGCAGATTACCATCTCTTGTCGAGGAGGGTCATTCGATACCGATTAGAGAGGGACAAGCGCTTTGACTCTTTCCGTTGTTTTCTTTTCAGGATCTCGCTTCATTCAGCATTGGGAGCTAACGAAACCACCAGTCTGACCAGGCTTCAACAAGTGCAGCCAGTGCAGCATAGCCTGCCGCGCCAGGATGCGCACCATCACCTACTGTTACTTCGTTCATCCAAAGGGCGTTCTTCGCTAACTGGTCAAAGACGGACAAGAATGGGACGCCCTCACTCTCAGCGATTTCCGCAAACAAGCTAGATAGTCGCCGAGTTCTAACGTTTTGCTCTGCGTCAGCCATCGGTGGCGGCCCGATCATAACAACAGCATAGCGTTGCTTTGCCGTACGAAGCATCTCACGTGCGTTCACGACACTTTGCATTTCGGGGACACGAGTCTGCCCGCCTTCGATTGTGGTATCGTTCACACCGAAGGAGAATGCGACAAACGGCATGCAACTGCTCGAAAATCGGGGCCGCACCTCTTGTTGCCAACGGCTGGCAATGTCACTGCTGGTTTCTCGTCGCACACCAAGATTGTAGGACGTCAGCTTGTACCCTTTGCGTCGCGTAGCAATAGACACTCTGCCAGCCCACCCGAGATACTCTGGATCACCTGTACCATTGACATAGGAGTCGCCGACAAAGCAAATACGTAAGTCTTGATCTTTCATTGCTTTTTAGCTTTCCCTTAGAGATACAGCTCCCCGTCCTCTCCGATAATGATTTCCGTGCGGGCGATGGCAGCCTGCCTTAGAGAGGCAAACTCAGCGAGTTCCGCGTCTCCTCGGTAGGCATCAAATCGTTCCATGCTTGGGAACGAAACCAGGTGAACCTCGTACGGAACGACATCCAATTGCGCAGAAGCAATCGGACGAATCGCGCGTTCGATTTGTCCGCCGTATCTTTTCATGATGCGGGCGGCTTCGCTCTCAAACTGGCGAAACTCAGCTTCACGGTCAGGGTGAATGAAAAGAGATACTACTAAAATGATTGGTGGCTTCGCAGTGCTCATTTTCGTGTTCCCGCCCATTCAACGTAGGGACTTTTGCATATGAAATGATGTACCGCCCACACGGTTAGTTAGTTCACCAATCACCACAAACCCGAACCGTTCGTACAAACGCTTAGCTGGGTTCGTTGCCCGCACACTGAGATACACAGCAGGATAAGACCTAGCAGCAACAGCGAAGAGCTGGGTTAAAAGTTGCGCGCCAATACCTTTGCCTGTGTACGAGGGAGTGACGGCAATAGCTAATTCGGGGGTTCCGTCTTCAATATCGTCACAGTTCTTATCTGCCCCGACGAAGACCCGGAGCCACGCGGCACCAACCAGCTGGAGCGTTCCGACTTCGTAGGCAATCACACCAAGATCACCAGGTTTGCCCCAATGTGTGACATATTTGGTGAGGAATGGATTGTTTTTGGCTTTTTCGACCGAACTATCAGGTTCCTCGTCCATGTGTGCGGCGTAATACAACATCTCCCATAAAAAGGGCTCATCAATGAGGAACACCGGACGGAATCGACAACTCATACAGTCCTCCTGTCACAAAAGAAAAAGGGCTGCGAATCCTTCGCAGCCCTTCAAGAAACGGAAAGGCCGCAGGAAGTATGCTTCGCCTGCGGCCTGTGAACGTTCTCTGTTTAGTACAGTGTCTCGCTCAGACGCCGCGCGACGAAGCGTTCGTACGTACGTGACAATGAATACGAACAGCTTTGTTCACAGAAAGTCTGGAGAGAACACAAAGCATCATTGGAGAAATTTATACGTGCGTCAAGAGGTAGAGTCAACCGCGTTGTGTAGCTGAGCTATACGGTGAAACTTTCATCCCTCATAAAATGCCGCTGGAGAAGCGCTAAACTCTATATCCGCCCGGAGCTAAAGACTCCGGGCTCAACGCACAAAGGCGGCTGAAGCCGCCTAGGAGCTTGGTCTGCCAGGCTTTGTTGTTTGAGCCCGACGATTTATCGCCGGGTGAAGGACTCCATACTCTCCCCTAACGCAGTTGGGCGGCTCGGGCTACTGTTTCATTCAATGCTTCGCCAATCTCCGCTTGGATAAACGGCTTGATCCCTTCACTCCCCGTCAAGGATAACCACAGAGGTCCCCCTGCCGGTTGGACCTCTATACGAAAGCCGAAGAACGGACAACAGAGCTTTTCCTGCATGATGAACTCGGCAACCTTCAGCAATACCGTAGCTTCGTTCGGTAAGCGAAAAGCATAGCCATTGGGAAGTTCTTGAATTTCTTGCACCGCCTGAAAGATTTCACGAGTAGTGACAATGTGCTGCTTGCGTTGACCTGGTTCAATCGCATTCATATCACAGACAAATCCGGACGCCATATCCAAACTTTTACAGGTTGCCATTTTTCGCACCCTCCTGAGTCCATAATGGCGGGCGTCTCGGTAAGTACGGGGATCACAACAGCTCCTGATGAGTCTCGATAATCCGCGAGACGATACCGTACTCGATTGCTTCGTCTGCGCTCATCCAGAAGTCGCGCTCCATGTCGGCGAGCACTTTTTTCAGTGACTGTCCTGTCTGCTTCGCGATGACTTGAGCAATGCGCTCGCGGGTGCGCAGGATCTCCTTTGCTTGGATAGCGATATCAGTTGCCGGTCCGCCTGCTCCACCGCCAGGTTGATGGATCATAAAGCGTGTGTTTGGTAGACAGACCCGTCGCTCCTTTGGCGCCGCCAGAAAGATGTGCGTTCCGGCACTTGCGACCCAACCGGTACCAATCGTCGTTACCGGTGGGCGAACGAATCTGATCATGTCGTGGATTGCATCCCCAGACTCGACATGGCCTCCGGGCGAAGAAATGAGGACGTTGATGGGAGCGTCCGATTCTTGCGCGAGTGCAATCAGCCGCTCACAGGTCACCCGCGCGGCGGAGTGATTAATTTCACCAAAGACAAGCACAAATCGTGACTTAAAAGACAGTCGTTCGGTAATACTCTCGGCCTTCTCGGTTTTCTCTGACTTGTCTTCCTTGGTATCCAGCCAATACGTCATAAACTTTCCTTTCGAGCGAACAGGGGGTTATACATTTTTGAACGCGTCATGATATTGGATGGTGCCCTTCTTTCCAGCCAGGTAACCAGATTGCAGTTCCAATACCATAAACGCTTCTTCATGAGCTTCATACTCACAACTGATACCATAGCGAACGTACGGGACAAAGCCAAAGCGGGGATAATATGCAATGTGACCAAGCACAACGACGGCGCCGACTCCTAAAGCTCGGCATTGTTCCAGGCCGGATTTCACTAACGCCGAACCAATCCCTTTGCGTTGGTATTCTGGTAGGACCGCCATCGGTGCGAGGCCCATAAGGGAGAGACTCGGATGACCCGAAAGCTGAACTGAGGAAAACATGATGTGAGCAAGAATTTTTCCCTCTGCCTCTGCCACCAAAGAAACGATTGGACGACATTGTTCATGTAATGCATTTACTAAATGAGCTTCAGCTGGCGTGGCAAAAGCCGCTTGATTGACTATGAAAACCTCCAGCCAGTCGCTTTCTTTTTCTTCGCGAATCAGCACGTTATTTTCCCTCAGAGCAATCGTTTCCCGTGAATTTCTATGGGTTTCCTTTTTGATTCGGGGATGATGTTTCCACTCCTTTAGCGACTGTCCCAGAGGATGCTGCACGAGGTGGGCGCACCATCGTATCAAGCAAATGCTCAAGGGCAACGGTCGGATTCTTACACAGCCCGGTATGCACAGGCGAGATCTGGATTATGGTGCTGCGCGTGGCACTGAGCCAACGGAAACGCTCGCGCTGGGAGAGTTGTCCAATCGGGCCTGCCTGTTTTCCACCAGTACAAATAGCAGGAATAGCTGCGAGGTGAGTCCGGAGAGAGTCAATGTCCAGTGTCGCATCAAGTGCTATCAGTCGTTGCTCGTCCAGAGCGATGCGGGCTTCAAGGAATCCGCGCGCTGGGCACGAGACGATCACACCAACGTTGACGAACTCTTCACGTTCGACCTTAGGCACGACACGAATTATCGCGTAATCATACGTACAGAGATCGTGCACGGATCGCCTCCTCGAGGAAACTATGCGGTGGCTCCAGCCGACATAACAGGTACTCCAGATAGGCATCCCGGTGTTGAGAGTGCCCACTGAATGTGGAGTCTCCAACCAGCCAGGCGTCAGGAATAAGCTGCACTATGCTCTCAATAGTACCTGGAGTGAGCCGCTCGGTCATCTTCGTGCCCATCTCTGGTAGCGCGCTGGCAAACTGCAGGAGGACGTGGTCTTTAATCAGGGGAAAAATGTCACGGCTGCGTTCGCGGTAGGTATTTCGCGTGTGGTGGAAATAGAGGGCTGCCCCATGATCGATGAGCCAAAGTCGTCGATGCCACACCAGCATGTTTGTGTTGCGTGGCGTACGGTCAACGTTGGTCACGTACGCGTCGAACCACACAATTGCAGAAGCCAGATCCGCGTCAGGTTTCTGTGCCACGGGATCGAACATTACAGCACCGAGATAATCGAGCGCGAGATTGAGACCAGCACTCGCTCGTATCAGATCTTGAATTTCCGGATCAGGCTCGGTGCGGGCGAGTTCGGGATCGAGGTCCACAAAGATGATCTCAGGCACTGGTAGCCCCGCTGCACGGGCAAGCTCTCCAGCCACTAACTCCGCGATAAGTGCTTTGGGACCCTGACCCGCGCCACGAAACTTGAGCACATACATGCCGTCATCATCGGCCTCGATTATCGCTGGCAGCGACCCACCTTCGCGCAATGGAGTAACGTACCTGGTAGCATTTACTATTCTCACGTTCATCGTCTGCCGAGTCCTCTGCGATCATCTGCAACGATAGTATCTAAGTCAGTCCAGGGATTTTCGGAAGGTCTACATTCATATAATCCCACGGTTGAGCGCGGGCAGTAAAAATATCTTGGGTTGGTCGGAAATCACTGGGGTGATCTAGACTGCCAACGCGGATCGTCACCATGTCGGGCCGGGATTCGGGTCGACCAAATAGCGGTGATCCACATTCGGGACAAAAAGCTCGACGTGTTTTGCTTCCGCTGTCAGCTATGACCGTGAAGTAATGTGGAGTTCCTCGCACTAGCCTAAACCCCGATGTAGGCACTCCCACAATAGCAGCGTAAGCTCCACCTGTTTCACGCTGACAATCCCGGCAGTGACAATTGATGAAGAATAAAGGTTCGCCAGTACTCTCATAGCGAATTGCGCCACACGCGCATCCACCAGTTAGTGGAAGAAGCATGGAAACATTCTCCTTCGTGCCGAAGTTATTCTTCACCAGAAAACCGTTCCCACGCAGCTTGACGGGTGACACCAAGCGCCTCGCCAATCCGTGTCCATGTCATTCCGCGCCCACGCAGCTGGGAGACGTGCTGCTTTAATGTTTGCTCGACATTCTCCATAGCCACTGCTGCTGGCCGTAACGCTTCAAGCAATGCATCATCACTAAGAGTTTCCCAGCCTGGAAACGACGGGACTGACTTTCCTGCAAGGATCTTGTTGCACAGGCATACACAGGCCTCACAGATATATACCCCCGGCCCACCGATCAGCTTTTCTACTGTATGCTCGTCTTTGCGACAAAAGGAACAATAAAGCGTGGTTTTCCGCGTCGATTTTGGCACAGCTGGTATCCTCCTTCATGCCGTCAAGGTATACCTGACAATATAAATTTGTCAAGATTATCTTGACAAATTTCAGTTTCATAGCAAAACCTGAGAAGCACGATGACTTTCTCACGTATTGCTCTGCCTTTAGGTCACAACCAGCAGCCAAATGAACACCAAGGATGCAAGAAAACTCAACAGGCTACGCACTGCATGAAGTCCTCCCCACTTCTCCAGCAACGCGCGAGTTTCGGGGGAAGAAAGATCCCGTCCAGGCTCTTGCAAGGTATGATTTGTGGGCATGATGGCCATAAACGTAAACGGCACTACTGCGCCAAGAAGGACGGCTCCCATGAGCCAGCTCCTACCGCCACCCAGCAGCCACGCCGCCACTCCAGTGAGAAAACCAGCAATCGCCAGAGAAGCCTGCATAATAGTCGCGCGTTTATAACTTGGCGCCCACTGCATGGCGGCGGTCTTCGTATCGCAACTCATACGTGCTGGGTGTTCGACGAGATTGATATAGATTGCCGCACCGGCAAACAACGTACTACTCAGTGTGGCGAGGAACTCAACGACGGCAAGCATATCGTCCCCTCTCGTTTTATGCTTCTTTAGATGAACAGCGAAATCATTACCTTAGTGCCCAAGAGCACTTGCGTGAACGTCAGGGCGAAAGCCCCCGCGAAACATCTGCACGATCGAGGCCGGTGTCAATATACGAACGCGCCGCGAGGGGCTTGGAGAAGTTTCACTGCGTGTGTATCCCTCAAATGACCATTGCAGCAACTGGCGGTTCCATAGCACATAGGCAATTGTATTGACTTCGACCATGGCGCCATCTGGAATATTCCTTAATTCATCCTTACAAGTGACTTTGATCCCACCCTTTCGTATCCGTTCTCTATGGAGAATCGTATCGATCTCAGTAATACGTGGAGTCACTGAAAGTGTTGTCTCAGGGTTCGCCGCAAGCCAGGCGGTTTTGAACTCGTTAAATCGCTCGCGGCGACATGCTGCGCACGGCCGATGGCCTGCCGCAAAGGCGGTTGCCTCATCGAGAAAGAACAGTTCAGTCCAACTGCCCGGACGCATGATCGGCCGCCGCCACCCTTTCCACTCTAACCGACACGTAATCCACGCTTGCGCTCTCCACCGCGCCACTATTTCCTGAGCGGAATTGTGGATGATACCACGGTTCCCAAGCAAGGTTCCACGTGCGGGAACCGCGTGCAGTTGCCCCCAAGGATCAACACGATTCCGATATGGCATGCATCTCCTTTCACCGTATACGGCTACCCGGCGTTCGAGACAAGTTTGCAGCGTAAAACGATGGACTGGGTACTGTATGAGCCAGGGAAGTGCGCTCTCAGCAGTCAGCTATCAGCAAAAAGCGGAAATATAAAAGCTGACAACTGACCACTGAAAGCTGAGAGCTAATCTTCTTTGAACAACGCGTCACGCCAGTCGAGCGCGGCACGCAGCCCTTTTTCTTTACGGATTTCGTTGAACTTGGTCTGTTCTTCAGTTTTGGTGGTGTCGAACATCACAACAAGTTCCAAATTTTGATAAATGCTGTTGAGAAAGCCCATGTTTTCAAAGGCGCGATTGATCGCAACTTTGTTGAACTTGACGCCCACGCGAGCGATCTTGATTAACTTGCGTGCGGTCTTCTCGCACTCGGCCATGAGCTTGTCGTGCGGCACAACCCGGTTAATCATGCCCAGACGTTTAGCCTCCTGAGCGCTGATCATCTCACCGGTCAACAGCAGTTCTTTGGACCGCGCTAGCCCCACGCTAAACGGCGTGATGAGGACCGGAGGACCAGTGCCAAAACGAATCTCCGGCTCGCCCATGACTGCGCGCTCTGAGGCGATCTTGATATCGCAGAGCTGCGCCAGTTCACACGCACCTGCCAACGCATAGCCGTTGATAGCGGCAATGTACGGTTTGCTGGAGTGCCAGATCTTCAATAAGGTGTCGATATTCTGTTTGAGGTGCGAGCGCCACTCGTCGGCAGAGCGTTCATAGATTTCTGGTTCGCCTTCTTTGGTGCCGATATCGAACCCGGCGGAGAACGCTCGCCCCGCGCCTGTGAGAATAACGACTTTGACGTCAGAATCTGCCTCAATCATGTCGAGCACATGAGGCAATTCTACCATCAGCTCTGCGCTCAGCGCGTTCAATTTCTCGGGACGATTAAGAGTAAGATAGCCAATGCCGTTTTTCTTTGCGAAGAGCAGGTTGTGATAGTCCATCAAACCTCCCAGCGCGCATACATGCTGCTCGACCTCTACTCCAATGGCAAAGTGAAATCAATGCGCATATCGCAGAGAGGCTGCTCCTTTCAGTCGCTCGATGGCGCGCTCGTTTCACTCGCTTTATAGGAGGTGGCTTATAGTTAGAACTAGAACGAGTCATCTGCTATAGGGCAAACGGAGTGGATATGCTGTGCAACGTCAAGACGATTTGAGGATCACAATCATACAGGAGGGCCATCAATGACCAAGTCAACAGACAATGGAGGAACGGGGCGATGTTTGTGTGGTGCGGTGCGGTATCGATACGAAGGCGAGCCGACCACGATTGGACTCTGTCAGTGCGAGCGTTGTCAACGACAGTCGGGCTCAGCTTTCCTGATTGGCGTGATTTTTCCTAAACAGGCAGTGACGATTGAAGGCGCGCTGACTACCTATGAAGCCACCTTCGATGGCAACAACCGGTTGTCGCGCCACTTTTGTCCGACCTGCGGCTCGGCAGTGTCGATCACACTGGACAGGTACCCAGAGATTCGCTCAATAATGGGCGGAACACTAGACGACAAGAACATCATCAAGCCGACCTTTAGCGTATGGTGTTCAGCAGGCCAACCGTGGCTGACATTGCCCGAGGGTATTGCCTGCTTTGCCGATTATCCTGACGGTACGTTTGGAGAATAACTCAGTGTGACTAAGACTCAGAGGGGCTGCAAGATTTGGTTAGCGGATGTATTATTGTTGAAGATCCGCAGAGGTCTGTGGCTTGATGTTGTTCAGAAATTTTAATGATTCTCCTGACTTTACTTTTTGACTTTCTTCTTCCCTCTTGAGCCTCTAGCCTGCAGCCTCTTTTCCTACTCTTCATTCCACATTCATCAATCTACATTCCGCAATTACTTAAGCCCCGCATTCCGCAGCGCGGCAATATGCCGCTCTAAGGTTGCCGGGTCTTTGATCGGCATGCATTGCTTATACACTTCTAGTGAGAATTTCGGATTGAGCCGTAACACCTCAGCAGCCTCCGCCCGCGCTTCGGCGGCTTGACCTACCCCGCTGTAGAGTGCAGCCAGCATGACATGGACAGGTAATATGTTGGGGTAGCGCTGCAGAGGAGTCCGCGCCTCTTCATAGCGCCCGGCTACCGCATAGCAGTGCCGACCTCTGCTAAGTGGCTGTCTGCAATTTCGGACTTCAGGCGCAGCCCCTCAGTACAGGCTTTTGCTCTTTGACTTTTGCCTTTTGACTTGCCGCAGCTTCCACCACCGGGTAGACCCGCACCGGCTTGGCAATATTCTTCGCGCCAGTCATGTTAAAAGCTTTGACCACGCGCGCCCTGAGCCCACCCTGCCACTAACTCACCCGCTGATGACGAGTGACCAACAGAGAGCCCGCGTAGATTCGGTTCGAGGGGATTCGTACAGTCCACGACAATCTTTCCTGCTAAGTTACCAAGCGATTGAATCACTTGCTGTGCTCCGGTCCATGACATTGCCAGGATAATCACCTCGGACGCAGCGGCGGCTTCGGTTGCAGTGGCTGCGCGTGCATTAGCGCCTGCTGTGGCGAGCAACTCACGGATTTTATCACTTTGGGGATCACGCGAGCCGAAGATCACTTGATGACCGTCCTTTGCCCACCGCGTTCCTAAAACTCTACCTACGTTACCCTACGTTACCAGTGCCGATAATGCCAATCTTCATATTAGATCTCCTGTGTTCTTCATTGTGGCTGCGCAACGCTTTAATGGAGATGAGCAAGCAGGTATGACACAGAGTGCGATTGTTTCACTCGCTACGGGTCTGATGCCCCGAAGCTTGCTTCGTTCCGATGACTCCGTAGAGTGGATGCCTCGCAGCTTGCTGCGAGGTTCTTCACTATTCATTACTGAGTTGCGTAGCTGTCGCCATTGACAGTGACCAACAACGGCGCGTGATCACTATGCGCCAGCCACTCCTTATGCTGGCCTACCCACACGGTGGATGTAGAAGAGAGCCATGAGCGCGGCACGAAGCAGTAATCGATGTGGTAGCCTTGCTGTGGCCGTTTCAGAAACCATAACGTTGAGTGACGTTCCTGCGCAAAGGACTCGCCTGTCACTGTGTGATAGACGCTGGTGAGCCCTAGCTTAGACAGGGACCTCGCAATGTCCACGAAATTCGTCCGTTTTCTTGGGCGGTCCCAGAACACACTATTGTTGAAATCTCCGGCGACCACCACATCTCCGCGTGCCAGAAACCGACGATAAAACCGCAGCGCATCGGGTAGGGTCACGTCCGACGCAGGGTGAAAGTTGAGCGCCCAAACAGCGAGCAGATGAAATTGGCTGGGGCCGGTCACTTGCAGCGGAAGAAAGACCTCGAAGCGAGGATCAAATGAACGGGAACGTGCAAGACGTACCTGTCCGAAGCTAAAGACTCCCAGGCCTTTGTGACGGGAGCGCTCCACCCATTGGGCATCAGTGAAGGTAAACTTCGGACATTTTGCGACGATCACTTCTGGTGAGGCGCATTCCGGCAAGACGGCCAGATCGGGCGCAAGCTGTTGCAATAAGGCAATCTTCTTGTGCACTGCCATGTTGATGTTCCACACCAGAATCCGCATTGCTGAGTTCCTGCTCTGCTTTGGGTATCCAGCAGTATCAGCTGTTGTTGAGATGCCGCAGGGAAGCTTCGGTGGCTTCGTCTGCCGGGAAATAACTTTCAATCCGTAAACCGTGCAGTGTTATATCG
>Ga0081539_10000417_pt1 | contig 90642 bp, 78 predicted proteins | sample TabmetS4T2R2_FD_71023 | JGI IMG/M metagenome (GOLD analysis project Ga0081539, IMG submission 71023) | Tabebuia heterophylla rhizosphere microbial communities from the University of Puerto Rico - S4T2R2 | ecosystem: Host-associated > Plants > Roots > Rhizosphere ...
ACACGGCGGCGGCCCGGGCGGCGCTCACCGTCCCGGCGGGCGCCGGGACGGACCTCGCGAGCATGCTCACCGCGGCGTTCCGGGCGTACTGGGCGCTGGTCGAACGAGCCCCGAGGCGGCAGCTGCTCACCTACGAGCTCAACGCCTACGCGTTGCGGGACAAGGAGCTCGCGCCGATCGCCGAGCAGGCCCACCGCGAGCAGCGCAACGCGGTGCGCGACCTGCTCGACGAGATAGCGGCCGCGACGGGCCGGCGGTGGACGGTGCCGGTCGACGACGTCGCCCGGCTGGTCCTCACGACCACCGGCGGCGCCACCCTGAACTGGCTCAACGACCGGGACTCCGCGGCCGCGCTGACCACGGCCGACCTCGTCGTCAGCGCGCTGGACGGCCTCGCCGCTTGACTTGGACACTCGTCCAAGTCAGTCTCGTCCCATGACTGGCCTTCCGCCTGGCTTCGAGTGGGGTGTGGCCGCCTCCGCGTACCAGTGGGTGCAGGACGAGGGCGGTTGGCAGCACCGGGACACGGTCGCGCGGTTCACCGAGTACGCGGAGATCGTCGCGGAGCGGCTCGGCGACCGGGTCGGCACCTGGTCCACGATCAACGAGATGTTCGAGCACTTCGCGCTCGGACACGTGACCGGCGAGCAGTCATCCTCGCGCTGACCCGGTCGGCGGTGACGATCGGGATGAACGCGCCGCCCCGCACCTCCGGAATACCGCGCGGTCGCGGCTGGTTCTCGTGGCCATGACCACTGTTGGATTCATCGGGAGCGGGAACATCGGTGCCACGGTCGCGCGGCTCGCGGTCGACGCCGGGTACGACGTCGTGCTGAGCAACTCGCGCGGCCCGGAGACGTTGGCCGACCTGGTCGCCGACCTCGGGCCTCGCGCGCGGGCGGCGACCGCGGCGCAGGCGGCCGAGGCGGGCGAGCTCGTCGTGGTCAGCGTGCCGTTCAAGGCACACCGGGACCTGCCGGTCGAACAGCTCGCCGGCAAGGTCGTCCTGGACACGAACAACTACTACCCCCAGCGTGACGGGCACTTCGCCGAGCTCGACGACCGCAGCACGACGAGCGCGGAGCTCGAACAGCGGCACCTGGGCACCGCGCGGCTCGTGAAGGTGTTCAACAACATCTACTTCCGCCACCTCGCCGCGCTCGCCCGCCCGGCAGGCGCCGGGGACCGCACCGCCCTGCCCATCTCGAGCGACGACGCCGAGGCCGCCAAGGTCGCGACCGCGTTCCTGGACGACATCGGCTACGACACCGTCCACGCCGGCCCGCTGTCGGAGAGCTGGCGCATCGAGGACGGCTCACCCGCGTACGGCAAGCCCTACGGCCCCTTCGACAACCCGCACGGCACCCCGGCGAGCGCGGCCGACGTCCAGGCGGCCGTGGCGAGCGCGACGCGTTAACCGCCGATCATGCGCAGTGCCAGGTCGGCGTAGAACTCGCCCAGGGCCTCGGGTGAGTCGGGGCCCTCGAGGCGGTACCAGCGCACGAGGTCGATGCCGAGCGACAGCACGGCCCGGACGGCACGGTTGACGTCCGGCACGTCGAAGACCCCCGCCCGCGCGCCCCGCGTGACCGCCGTGCGCAGCACCGCACTGAACCGCTGCCGGAGGTCCAGGACCACCGCGTGGTGTTCGGGCGCCAGCGCGGCCAGCTCGTACTGGCAGACACGCGCGACCGTGTGGTGCCGCGCGTGCCAGGCGACGTGGGTGGCGACCAGCCCACGCACGTAACCGGCCGGGTCACCGTCGTCGGGCTGGGCGGTCATGGCCTCGAGCGCGCGCTCGTGACCGGTCCGGACGATCTCGAACAGGACGTCCTCTTTCGAGGGGAAGTGCACGTACAGCGCGCCCGGGCTCAGGCCGACGGCGGCGGTGATGTCGCGGGTGGTGGTGGCGTGAAAACCCTTGCGGCTGAAGCACAGCACCGCCGAGACGAGCAGCGCGCGGACTGCCTCCGGCGTGCCCTCGCGCCACAGGTCGGCGGCCGGGTCGGCGGGCACCGCCACCGCCCTGCTCGGGCCGCCTCCGCGGTTGCGCACCACGCACTCCCTCCACGCCGGCCGACAAGCTTGACACGAGCCGCGCCGGAGATAACTATGCGCTTAGTTACCTGGCATGGCGAGATGAGGTCGATGGCGATCGAACACAAGCCGCTCCAGCGGGACATCACGGTCGTGCTCGACGGGCTGTCGTTCCTGGAATGCCCGCGGTGGCACGACGGGCGGCTGTGGGTCTCGGACTTCTACACCGAACAGGTCCTCGCGACCGACGGCCGGGGCGGCACCGAGGTCATGGCAGCGGTTCCCGGGCAGCCGTCCGGCCTCGGGTTCCTGCCCGACGGGCGGGCGCTGGTCGTCTCCATGCGGGACAAGCGGATCCTCGTGCGGGACGACGCGGGAGAACTGGCCGAGCACGCGGACCTCTCCGGCACCGTGCCCGCCGCGCTCAACGACATGGTCGTGGACGAGCGGGGCCGAGCCTACGTCGGCAACTTCGGCTTCGACCTGATGAACGGCGCGCCACTGCGCGACACCACGCTCACCCGCGTCGACCCCGACGGGACCGTGACCACTGTCGCCGACGGCCTGGCCTTCCCCAACGGCATGGTGATCCTGCCCGGCGGCGTGCTGGTCGTCGCCGAGACCTTCGCCGCCCGGCTGACCGCGTTCGACGTCCGGGACGACGGCGGCCTGGCGAACCGGCGGGAGTGGGCGCGGTTCGGCGAGCCGCCGGCCACGGACGACGTCGAGGCGGCGCTCGGCCGGCTCGCGGTCGCCCCGGACGGCATCTGCGCCGACGCCGAGGGCGCGATCTGGGTCGCCGACGCACAGCACGCCCGGCTCCTCCGCGTCCGCGAGGGTGGCGAGGTCGTCGAGGAGCTCCCCACCGGGCTCGGGGTCTTCGCGTGCATGCTCGGCGGCGAGGACGGACGTACCCTGTTCGCCTGCGCCGCGCCGTCCTTCGCCGAGCACGAGCGCCGCGCGGCCCGCGAGGCCCGACTGCTCGCGGTCGAGGTCGACGTCCCGCACGCCGGTCTGCCCTGATCCCCTCGCCGGAGGTTTCCCGATGGACATCGCGTGCGCGTTCCCGACCGCCCTCGACTCCCCCGACAACATCGCGGTCGCGGAGAGCCTGGGGTACCGCCGCGCCTGGGTCTACGACACCCCGCAGCAGAGCCCCGACGTGTGGATGACGCTCGCGCTCGCCGCGCAGCGGACGTCACGCATCGGCCTGGGTCCCGGCGTGCTCATCCCCAGCCTGCGGCACCCGATGGTCAACGCCGCGGCGACGGCCACCCTCGCCGCCCTCGCGCCCGGCCGCGTCGCGGTCGCGTTCGGCACCGGGTTCACCGGCCGGCGTGCCATGGGCTACCGGGCGGTCACGTGGGCGTACATGGACGCCTACCTCACCGCCTACCGCGGGCTGCTCCGCGGCGAGACCGTCGAGTGGGAGGGCCGGCGGATGCGGATGCTCCACCCGGACGGCCACGCCCCGGCGCGGCCCGTCGAGGTACCCGTCCTCGTCGGCGCACTCGGCCCGAAGGGCCACGAGATCGCGCGCAAGCACGGCGACGGGCTGTACCTGACCTTGCGGCTCCCCGAGTTCACGGGTGAGTACTCGTGGGTGCCGTACCTGGCGTGGGGCACCGTCCTCGACGAGGGCGAGCCCGTGGACTCCGAACACGCCCGGCTGGCCGCCGGCCCGGGCTGGGCACTGGCCTACCACGGCAACTACGAGTTCGGCGGCCCGGACGCGGTCCGCGCGCTCCCCGGCGGCGAGGAATGGCTCGCGGTGGTCGACCGGGCACCCGCCGGCGAGCGGCACCTGACCGTCCACTCCGGACACTGCGTCGACCTGAACGACGCCGACCGGGCGGCGTGGGACGCCGGCGGCCACGCGAACCTCCTCGACGTCACGATCACCGGCACCCGCGACCAGGTCCGCGGCCGGCTCGACGAACTCGCGGCCCACGGCGTCACGGAGATCGTGTTCCAGCCCTGCGGCCCGGACGTCAAGGCGGAGCTGGAGCGCTTCATCGAGGCAGCCCGGTCGTAGCCCCGGTCCCTGGCCGGGTCGGCAGGCGTTCGGCGTTGTCGAAAGTCCTTGTCCTGGACCAGAGTGGGGCAATGGAGTTCTCGGTGTTGGGGCCGGTGGGCGGGTGGCACGACCAGCGGCCCGTTCAGCTCGGTGGGCGGCAGCGGCGCTGTCTGCTCGCCGTGTTGCTGGTGCAGGCCGGGCAGGTGGTGCCGCTGGACCGGATGGTCGAGCTCATCTGGGGTGAGCACCCGCCCTCGTCGGTGCACAACGCGGTGCAGACCCACGTTTCCAGGCTGCGCAAGGCATTGGCGGTCGACCGGGAGCTGAGCATCGAGGCGCACTCGCCCGGGTACGTGCTTCGCGTGCCGCTCGACCGGGTCGACCTGCACCGGTTTCGTCGGCTGGTGGCCAAGGCCGGCCGAACGGACGACGTCGAGCGGTCCGGTGAGCTGCTGCGCGAGGCGCTGGCGCAGTGGCGCGGCCGTCCCCTGGCGGACGTGCTCGCCAGCGACTCCCTCGAACGGCTCAGCGCCGGCATCGAGGAGGAATGGCTGACCGCCGTGCACCAGCGGTTGCGGGTCGACCTGCGGCTGGGGCGGCACGCCGCCGTGGTGGACGAGCTGGGCGGCCTCGTGAAGAGCTACCCCATGCGGGAGGACCTGGTCGAGCTCTGGGTGCTGGCGCTGTACCGGTGTGGCCGCCAGGCCGACGCCCTCGGTGAACTACAGCTCCTCCGCACCAGGATGGTCGACGAGCTCGGCATCGAACCCGGTGCGTTGCTGCAGTCGCTGCAGCAACGCATCCTGCGCGCCGACCCGGCCCTCGACGTCCGGGGACCGGCCACCACTGCGCTCGTGCCGGCGCAGCTCCCCGCCGACGTGCCCGGGTTTCTCGGGCGGGCCGACGAGCTGGCGGCGCTGGACGCCCTGCTGCTCGACGGCCCGATGATCGCGGCGGTGAGCGGCACGGCGGGCGTGGGGAAGACCGCGCTCGCCGTGCACTGGGCACACCGGGTCCGGCCCGCGTTCCCGCACGGGCAGCTCTACGTCGACCTCCGGGGCTACGACCCCCGCCAGCCCATGACCACCGGTGAGGCGCTGGCCCGCCTGCTGGAGGCGATCGGGGTGCCTGGGCAGGCAATCCCCGTCGACCTGGACGCGCGGGCCGCGCGGTACCGGTCGGAGATCGCCGACCGGCGGATGCTCGTCCTGCTGGACAACGCCTCCTCGGTCGAGCAGGTGCGGGACCTGTTGCCCGGCGCGGCTTCCTGCGCCGTCGTGGTGACCAGCCGCGACCACCTCGCCGGGCTCGTCGCGTTGCACGGCGCGCGCCGGGTGGACCTCGACCCGCTTCCCGTCGGCGACGCGATGACGTTGCTGGGGCGGCTGATCGGCGACCGGGCCGCCGCCGACCCCGCCGCCGTCCGGCTGCTCGCCACGCGGTGTGCCCAGCTGCCGCTGGCGCTGCGGGTCACCGCGGAGCTCGCCGTCAGCCGGCACGCGACCCCCTTGGCGCGGCTGGCCGAGGAGCTCCGCGACGGGCAGCGGCGCCTGCGGCTGCTGGACGGTGGCGGTCACGACCGGGCCGCCGTGCGTGCCGTGTTCTCCTGGTCCTACCGGCACCTCCCGCCCGACGCGGCGCGGCTCTTCCGGCGGCTCAGCTGCCATCCCGGCCCCGACCTCGACGTCCGCGCCGCCGCCGCGGCCGGGCGGCTCGACCTCGAGGACACGGCTCGGCTGCTGGGCGTTCTCCTGCGGGCCAACGTGATCCAGTCCGGCACGCACGGACGCTACGGGATGCACGACCTCCTGCGGGCCTACGCCGGGGAGCTGGCGGCCACCCACGACGCGGCCGACCTGCCGGCGGTGCGTGACCGGCTCTTCGACTACTACGTGGCGGCGGCCGAGGCCGCGACCGGCGTGCTGTACCCGGTCGGGCGACCCCGGCGGCACACCGGGGTGCCGGACGCGCTGCTACCGCCGACGGCCGACCGGGAACAGCCGAGGGCCTGGCTCAACGCGGAGCGGGCGAACCTCGTCGCCGTCTGCCGGTGCGCCACCGAGCACGCCGTTCGCCTGTCCGCCATCCTGTACCGCTACCTCGAGGGCGGCGGCCACTACACCGAGGCACTGGAGATCCACACGTCGGCCCTGACCGCGGCCACCCGGCTCGGGGACCGGGAGGGCCAGGCGCACGCGCTCACCAACCTCGGTCTGGTCCACCGGCTGCTCGGCCGGTACGGCCCGGCGACCGACCACCTGCGGCGGGCGCTGGAGCTGCACCGGCTGACCGGGGACCGGGAGGGCGAGGCACGCACCTCGTCGAACCTCGGCATCGTCGAGGACCGGACCGGCCATGCGTCGGCGGCCGGCGACTGGCTGCGGCGCGCGCTCGTGCTCTACCGCTCGCTCGGCAACGAGCACGGCACCGCGGCGGCGCTGACCAACCTGGGTGGTGTCCACAATGGAGTCGGGCGGTACGCCGAGGCGACCCGGCACCTCACCGAGGCCCTCGGCCTGTTCCGCAAGCTCGGTGACCAGAGCGGTGAGGCCAGCGTGCTGGTCAACCTGGGCGAGGCCGAGTCACGGCTGGGGAACACGGAGCGTGCCGTCGGGCACTACGCGGCCGCGCTCGCGTTGTTCCGCGACCTGAACCACCGGTACGGCCAGGCCGTCGCCCTGTCCAACCTCGGGGCGGGGCACACGCGGCTCGGCCAGTACGACCTGGCCGTGGCGGAGTTCGGCGAGGCGCTCGGCATCTTCCGGGACACGGGTCACCGGTACGGGGAAGCGAGCGCCCTCAACGGGTTGGGCGACGCACTGCACGAGGCGGGCCGCCCGGGGGCGCTCGCCGAGCACCTGGCCGCCCTGGCGATCGCCACGGAGACCGGGGATCGCGACGAGCAGGCCCGCGCGCACACCGGCGCCGCCCGCGCCCACGACGACCCCGGCGAGGCCCGCGAGCACTGGCGGCAGGCGCTGCGGCTGTACACGGAGCTGGACGCGCCGGAGGTGGCGTGGGTGCGGGAGCAGCTGGCGGACCAGGGCTGAGCGGCTGGGCACCCGCGTCTTGTGCGCCCAGCCGCTCAGGACCCGTGGCGGTCAGGCGAACAGCGGTGCGGCGTGGTAGGCCACGACCCAGCTGGTGTTCCGCATCGCCTGCAGGCGCAGCGCGTCGTCGTAGTAGGCGTTCAGGACCTCCGCCCGGTCACCGTTGTAGGCGATGCACACCGAACGGGTGATGTAGGGCGGGTTGATCCCGGAGATGAAATAGCAGTCCGGTGCCAGCTTGCTGAGCACGTTGTTGTTGCTGCTGACCAGCACCGCCTGCAGCCCGCCGGTGGTGAACCCGGCCCGGCTGCGGGCGATCAGCGCGATCGGACCGACCACGTCGAGCGCCGTCCCGAGCACGTCGAGCGCCGCCTTGTCCACGACCACGCCGATCTGGGCGTCGATCGTGGTCACGCACGCGGTGGCGTTCTGCGCCCAGGACTGCAACGTGTCCGGGGTCATCCGGTCGATGTCGGCGAGCTCGATGATGTGGCGGGTGGCGCAGGACCGGGCGTCGGCCGCCACCAACCGGTCCATGTGCGCGATGATGTCGGTCTTCGCGGTGTTGATGGCGGCGATGATCTGCCTCGTCGCCTCCTCGATCGACATCCCGCCGCCCTTGAAGCTCTTCCACAGGTCGACCAGATCCTTGGCGATCTTGATGATCGTCACGATGTCGACCCGGGTCCGGGGTGGTGCGGCCTGCGCGGGTGCCGGCCGCACGACCCCGGTCAACACGACCGCGACGACCATGGCCACCGCGATCATGCCGCGTGTCAGTCTCCTTCTCATCCAGCTCCTCCTCGGGGATACCGGACAACGCCGAGGGAAGAATGCCGGAAAGCGCTTGCCGCGCCATTGCTGTGACCTTGCTACGGGCTGGCCCGCGCGTCAGCGCTCCCACAGCGGTGTGAGGTCGACCGGGGAGGTCAGAAGGAGCGTCGGACGGTTCAGCCGAGTGTGACCTCGTCGGTGGCGTGGGACTGGACCGCGTCCAGGGTGGCCATCGTGGTGTCGTCCAGGGTGATGGTGCCGGCGGCGACGTTGGCCTCGAGGTGGGCCAGGTTCGCGGTGCCGGGGATGAGCAGCACGTTCGGGGCGTGGTGCAGCAGCCAGGCGAGACCGACCTGCTCGGGCGTGCGGCCGAGGGACCGCGCGACGGCGGCCACCTCCGGATCGTCGGTCACCTTCGGCATGCTGGGGAAGGCGCCGCCGAGGGGGAAGAACGGGACCCAGGCGATCTGCTCGTCGACGCAGAGCCGGAGCATCTCCTCGTCCGCGCGGGCCACCAGGCTGTAGGCGTTCTGGACGCACACGATCCCGGCGGGAAGGGCTCGGCGCAGCACGTCCAGGGTGACCGCGCTCAGGCCGATCGCGCCGATCTTGCCCTCGTCGCGCAGGGCGGTCATCACCTCGAGCTGGTCGTCCAGGTCGACGATCTGGTCCCCTTCGGCCAGCAGGCCGGGGCGGATGTCCATGCGGCGCAGGTTCACCACCGGGACCTGTTCCACCCCCAGGGACTTCAGGTTGTCCTCGACGCTTGCCCGCAGCTGCTCCGGCCGCTGGGCGGGGCGGAGCGGAATGGGGGCGCCCGGGTCGGGGGTGGCGCCGACCTTGCTGACGACCACGACGCCGTCCTCGGCGCGGAACGCGTCCCGGATGACCTCGTTGACGAAGCCGTCGCCGTAGAACTCGGCGGTGTCGACGTGGTCGACACCGAGCTCCACCACCCGGCGCAGCAGGGCGATCGCGGCGGCGCGGTCGTCGCGCAGGTAGTGCAGCTGCAACGCGCCGAAGCCGATGCGGGACACCGTGCGGCCGGCGAGCGTCCCGGCCCCTCCCGCTCGCGGGGCGCCGGCAGCGGATGATGTGCTGTTGGTGGTCATGGGAGTCCTTCCACATGAACGATCCGATGAAGCGGAGTAGCCTCCGCTTCATTGACTGTAGCACTTTAACGGAGGTGCCTCCGCTTTGACTGACGGCGCGGGGAAGAAGACGCGTGCCGACGCGCTGCGCAACCGCAACACGCTCGTCCAGGTCGCGCGTGACGCGTTCGCGGCGTCCGACACCGTCACGCTCGAGGGCATCGCCCGCGCGGCCGGGGTCGGCATCGGCACGCTGTACCGCCACTTCCCGACCCGCGAGGCCCTGGTGGAGGCCGTGTACGCCGCCGAGCTCGACGACGTCACCGGCAGTGTCGCCACCCTCCTCGCGGAGCTCCCGCCGGACGCGGCGCTGCGGGCGTGGATGGGCCGCTACGCCGCCTTCTTCGCGACCAAGCGCGGCATGGCCGAGACCCTGCGTGCCGGCTGGGCCTCGGGGCGGATCGTCACCACGAGCACCCGCCAACGCATCAACGCCGCGATCGCCACGCTCCTGACCAGCGGAGCCGAGGCCGGCACCCTCCGCGGCGACGTCGACCCCGACGACGTCACCGTGATGCTGCTGGGGATCTTCCTGTCCACCACGACCGGCAGGCCCTCCGAGCAGACCGGACGGCTGCTCGACCTCGTCATGGACGCGCTCCGGCCCTGATTGTTTCCGCCGCGGTGTCGAATGGCGGCGAGCCCGTTCGTAGGCAGGGTGAGAGCCGGCAACGAGCCGGCCGCCAACACCCCGGAGGCCCACGATGTCCGTCACGTCCGCGAAAACCGAGGAGCACGTGTCCGCCACCCTGACGTTCGCCGCGCCCGCCGCGCGGGTGTTCGCGGTGCTGGCGGACCCGACGACCCACGCCGCGATCGACGGCACCGGCTGGGTTCAGGAACCCGTCGACCGGGCGGCGCTGACCGAGGTGGGGCAGCTCTTCCGGATGGACATGCACCACGACAACCACCCGGACGGTGACTACCAGGTGGTCAACAAGGTCGAGGTGCTCGACCCGCCGCACGCCATCGGCTGGCTGACCGGGTACGAGAAGGACGGCGTGCTGGAGTTCGGCGGCTGGCTCTGGCGGTACGACCTGGCGCCCCTCGGTCCGGCCGAGACCGAGGTCACGCTCACCTACGACTGGTCGGCGGTGCCCCCGTCGATCCGGGAGTACATCCAGTTCCCGCCGTTCGGGCCCGACCATCTCGTCAACTCGCTGCACCACCTGGCCGAGCTCGCCGCCTGAACGCGGGCCGCTTCCGTGGTGTGGCGCGCAAACCCCGTACCGCTCCACGGATGGCGGCGCGTCACCGTGAACCTAACGTCGGTACGAGACTTGGGGAGGTCCTCGTGCCGACGTGTCAACTGTCCACCTGCGCACCCGGCTGCGCCCGACTGTGCACCACCGACGGGATGGCCGACGCGTACGCGCGGTTCGCCGGCGAGCTGACCGGCTTCGGCCACCGCCTGCTCGGCGACCGGGGTCTCGCCGAGGAGATCACACAGGAGGTGTTCGTCCGGGCGTGGCGGCACTGCGGGCTCTTCCGGGGTGTGACCGGACAGCTGCGCACCTGGCTGTTCGCGATCGCCCGCAACGCGGTCGTGGACGCGGCCCGGGCACGCGGGCGGCGCCCGGTGACCGCACCACCCGACGCGGCACTGCACGTCGCGGACCCCACCGACCACGTCGAGGCGCTGCACACGACGTGGCAGGTGCGCTCGGCACTGCACCGCGTCAGCGGCGACCACCGGGACGTGGTGACCGCGGTCTTCCTGCGCGACCACAGCTACGCGGACGCGGCGACCGCCCTCGGGATCCCGCTCGGCACGCTCAAGAGCCGGTTGTACTCCGCCCTCCGAGCCCTGCGCACCGCCCTCGACGCCTGACCGCCGCACCCTGAGCAGGCGGCCAACGCAGCGCTACCGGAGCAGCGCTACCGGAGCAGCGCGGCCAACTCCTGGCGGGAACCGATCGCGAGCTTGCGGTAGGCCGCCGCCAGGTGGCTCTCGACCGTGCGGACCGACAGCACCAGCGCCGTGGCGATCGCGCGGTCCGTCATGCCGGACGCGGCGTGCCGGGCCACCTCCAGCTCCCGACGGGTCAGTCCGCCGGGCATGGGGCCGTCCACCCCGAGCCGGGTGCGTAGCTCACGTACCAACACCGCCGCGCGGCCACCGTCACGGCCGGCCGCGTGGGCTTCCTCGGCGAGTCGCAGCGCCGTGGGCAGCACGCCCACCGACCGGTGGGCCTCGGCGGCGGCCAGCAACTCCGGGCCCGCGCCGGACGCCCGGGCGCGGATCCCCAACGCGCGGGCCCGCGTGCCGGGTGCGGAGAACTCCCGTGCCAGACCGTCCAACGCGGCCGCCGCGTCGGTCGCCGCCCCCAGGGCCGCCGCCTCCGCCAGGTAGGTCACCGCGCACCGGATCGAGCCCGCCGCGCCTGCCTCGGCCGCCGCCGACAGGTACAGCCGGGCGGCCGACGGCTCGCCGCGTGCGGCGGCCACCGCGGCCGACGCCCACCCCGCCAGCGCCGGCATCACCGCCACCCCGTCCGGGCCCTCCTCACGCAGCAACGCTTCCGCGTCGTCCACGCGCCCCGCCGCGGCGTCCGCGACGATCCGGTGCGCGGTCGCCTCCGATCGGAACACTCCTTTGCCGTCGCGCTCCGCGACGTGGGCCTCCCGCAGCAGCGGCACGGCGGCCGCCACCTCCCCCCGCGCCAGCCGCAGGCTCCCGTCGGACAGCGGCCAGTGCACCGACTCGGCGAGCCACTCGGGCGCACCCGCGTCCGTCGGCACCGGCCACCGCCCGCTCGCCGGGGTGGTGGCCGGCCGGTGCCGCAGCCCCGACCCCGCCATCCCGGCGACCGCGTTGGCCAGTGCCCGGTGGTACGGCGACACGTCCGGCGCCGACACCGCACCCATCAGCGCCCGGGCCGCGCGCACCGCCTCCGCCTGCCGGTCCGCCAGCGACAGCGCGCCCACCTGGGCGATGGTCGCGCGGATCCACGCGGCGCGGGGCGGCCCGGCGGCCAGCACGCGCTCCGCCAGTGTCAACGCCCGCGCCGGCCGCGCGGAGAACAGCGTCGCCAGTGCCACCGCCGAGTCGAGGTCGGCGCGGTAGCGCGCGGGCAGCGACGCGGACTCGAGCAGGGTGATCGCGTCGGCGGGCCGGCGGTCGCACCACATCACCAGCGACGCCTGTGCGAGCAGCACGGCCAGCCGGTCGTTGTCGTCCCGAACCCGTTGTGCCGCACCGTGATGCGCCTCCCACGCCGCGGCGATGGCACCCGACTCGGCGTAGGCGTCGGACAGGACGAGCGCGGCGGTCGGACCGTCGTCGCCGTCCAGTGCGCGCTCGGCGAGACGGGCCGCGAGCGACGGCTGGCTGAGGAACACGGCCCGCGCGCCGGCGACCAGCTGGGCGGCGTCCGCCGTCCCGGAGTCGAGCAGCCAGCGCGCCCGCCGCACCGGCAGGCCCCGTTCCTCGGCGAGCAGCGCCTCGGCGAGCCGGCGGCGGCGCAGCGGCGTGAGATGACGCCCGGCCGCGGCCGCCAGCAGCGGGTGGGCGAGCCGCACCTGCCCGGACTCGTCCGCGTCCAGCAGGCCGCGCTCCTCGATCTCGGCGACTGCGACGGGTGGCGCCACCGCGGTCAGCACGTCGACGGTGACCGGCTCGCCGAGCACCACCGCGCACAGCGCGTCCACGCCCGCCGCCGACAGCCCCGCGATACGCCGCTCCAGCACGCCGGCCAGCGTCGGCGGGGACCCGATGTCGCCGCTCCACAGCCAGACCCCGCCGTTCTCGGTGAACCGGCCGCTGGCGCTGCCGTACTGCACCAGCTCGGACAGGTGCCGCGCGTTGCCGCGGCTCCACCGCCACAGCAGCTCGGCCGTGCCGGCCGCCACCTCGCCGCCGAGCGCCTCCGACAGCGCGCACCCGGTGAGCTCGCGGTCGAACGGCGTCAGCTCCAGCCCGGCGAGGAACCCGTCCTTGGCCAGCGCGCGCACCGCGTCCGGCATCGCCACGCCGGACGCGGCGGTGACCAGCAGGCGCGCCGCGCGGGTGCTGGCGAGCCCGAGCACGGTCGCCGCGGACGCCTCGTCGAGCAGGTGCGCGTCGTCCACCACGACCAGCGGCCGGCGGGAGCCGAACCGCCGCCGCAACGCGCCGAGCACCAGGGCCGGGTGCAGGTCGGTGAGGTCGTCGGGGAGCAGCACGGAAAGCGCGCCGAACGGCGTGCCGCGACTCGCCTCGGTCGCGACAACCCACGTCACGTCGCCGCCGGCGGAGACAGCGATCGAGTCGGCGACCGCCCGCGCGAGCCAGGTGCGCCCCACCCCCGGCTCACCGGTCACCAGCACACCGCCGGCCGTGATCCGCCGCGTCGCGTAGGCGATCTCCTCCGCACGCCAACGCCGCCCGACCGTCCCCGGAGCCGGGCACTGTCGGGCGGCTTTGAGCTCTTCGATCGTGCTCATGGAGCATCCCCCGGTCGCCGTCCTCGTCAGTTATCGCGAAGGACGAGCCGACCGCTACGGGCCTACGAGTGTGACGCGGCGCCGAACCACTGGTCGTTGTCGTACCAGTCCGGGCTTGCCAGCACGCCGTAGTCGCTGTTCAGGTGCAGCGCGAAGCCGTTCTGCACGCTGACGAACTGGCGGTACTCCCAGCTGTTCTCGACATACGGTTGGCCGTCGCGCCAGCGCTGCGACACGTGGTCGTCGCAGGTCGCGAGCCACACCTGCCGGCCCTGGACCGGACCGCCGGCGTTGTCCGCGTCGAGGCACTTGCCGGTGGCCCGCGACCGCAGCCGGTAGGTGCTCGGGTCGGCGTTCACCCGTTCCTTGCGGAAATCGAGGTTGGTGAAGTCGAGCTGGGTGAACATTTCGATCGGCACCCGCCGGACCTGTGGGTTGCCCACACCGAGGTAGTCGATGAAGAACATGCTGACACCCACTGCCCGGGCAGAGCCGTAGATGTCGTAGTGCCGATACGCGCCGTTGGTGTACGTCGGCTCAGGAACCGGCGGCGGGTCGATCGGGCCACAGCCCCCGATCGGGCACGCGGCCGGCGCCGCGGTGGCCGCCGCGGCGAGCGGGCCGGCCACCAGGAACAGCCCGGCGAGCGCGATGACCGCCGCGCGGATCCTGGTTCGGAGAGTGGAACTGGACAATGCACATACTCCTTCGTGAGAAAAGGCGTCCGGCGCCCCACGCGGCGCCGGCATCGCCTCGAACTCGCCGCGGCTCCCCTTGGCACGCGACGAGAACTCGGGGGACCCTCAGGCGCAGAGCCGGGCCAGCACCTCGTCCGGCGACGGCATCGCCTCGATGTCGGCCTGGATCTCCTTGGCGGACAAGGAGAACTCGGGATCGCCCAGCACCCGGCCGGCGGCTTCGGCGACCGCGTCGGGGGTCAGCTCGTCCGGCTGGATCGCGAGCCCCGCACCCGAGGCGGCGACCGCCCCGGCGTTGACGAACTGGTCGGCGCCCTGCGGCAGGCACAGCTGCGGCAGCCCGTGCGCGAGCGCGCCGAGCACGGTGCCCGAGCCGCCGTGCGACACGACCGCGCGGCAGTGCGGCAGCACCGACGCCTGCGGCAGGTACCGCTCCACCCGCACGGTGTCCGGCTGCGTGCCGAGCGCCGCGGGGTCCACACCGGACCCGGTCGTCACCACCACCGGCACCCCCAGGCGGTTCAGCCCGGCGAGCACCGTGCGGAACACGTGCGGTTGTTCGTTGAACACCGTGCCGAGCGTCAGGTACACGTTGTCCGATGTGGACAGGAAGACGGTGTCCGAGCGCTCCCCCGCCGACGGACGGAGCGGCATGGTGTTGGCGAACACCTGGCCGGGCGGCGACAGGCTCGGCGGGCAGATGTCCAGGAACGGCGCGGAGAAGAACGTACCCGCCAGGTCCGGCAGCGCCCACCGCGCGGCGAGCCGCCGCTTCCCGAGCGCCAGCAGATCCCCGAACAGCACCGGCATCTGGCCGAAGCCGTGCACCGCGTGCCGCGCGCCGGTCACGACCGCGGCGACCGCGCCCGCGAACTCGGTCGGCTCGTGCACGACCAGGTCGGGCGCCCATGCGGTGGCGCGCGGAACCAGGTCCGCCGCGCGGCGCAGTGCCGACGCGCCGAACAGCTCCGTGAAGATGATCGGCAGCTTGTGCCGCGGCGCCAGAGAATCCGCCTCCGGGTGGGCGGCGCGGAACTCCGCCTCGGCCTCGGCCGAACTCGGCCCGACCGCCCAGGTCCCGAACCCGAGACCGTCCACATGGGACACCAGGTTCGGGCCGGTGGCGATCACCACGTCGTGCCCGGCCTTCCGGGCCGCGGCGGCGAGCGGCAGCATCGGGTTCACGTGCCCGAGCGCCGGCCTGCTGGTGAACAGGACCCGCATCACGGCTCCAGGTACGTGTCGGGATGTCGCCGGAACCGGGCGATCGCGCGCCGCTTGGCCAGCACGGACCGCAGCAGGTACCGGGGCGACGGCGGCACCCAGCCGAGTCGCAGCGCGGTGCCCAGGTCGTCGCGGTTGGCCCAGTGCTCGATCACCGTGCCGTCGGCGATCCGGAACCAGTGCGAGTGTGTGGCGGCGAACCGTTTTCCGGTGGGCGGGAACACCTGCTCGACGTTCGCCTCCGCGTCGAAGGCGATCATGTCGCCCGTGTGCCGGCCGGACATCGTCATGTGCATCGCGACCAGGTCGTCCCGCGCGATCGCCTCGTGCACCTCGAACCGCAGGTCCGCGAACGCCGCACGCAGCCACCGCGCGGTGGCGAGGAACGCACGCGGACCGAGTCCCCGGCACGCCGGCGGCTCGTCCTTCGCCTCGCGGTTGACCGCGGCCGGGTGCACGACGGCCTCGAAGTCGGGCAGCGTCCCGTCCGCCATGATCATCACGCTGCGCACGCAGAGCGCGATGTTCGCGTCGAGTTGTTCCGTGGCGTGCATGAAAAGTTTCTCCGTACTGTCCACGACGGTCCCGGTCGGTCCGGACAGTGGGGGTACGACGGCGGGTCGGAGAAAGTTCGGCCCTTTGGGGCAGCCCTGCCGCGGCTCAGCTCAGTTCAACGTCACGACCGATCTGCCCTCCCCAGAATCGATTCAGCGGCGGCCGTCATGCTCCTGCCTCCGGACACACCCAGTATTCACCCGCGTCGAAATCAAGGTGCCGGTTCGGGTGGGTTCAGTCCAGGTCGCCCTCGCGGCGGGCGCGGGCCACCAGGGCGCGGACGTTCGTCAGGGTGCCGCAGTTCGCGTCGATCTGGCGGTTGCGTTCCCGGGCGAACTCGACACCCAGCTCATTCCGTGCTCGGGCCCCCACTTCCTCCCGTGCCGGGTTGAGGATCGTCAGCTCCTCCTCGACCAGGTGGTGGTTGATCGTCGCCGACAACTCCTCCACCGCGTCGTCGAAGGCCTTCGTGTCGGTGCCCTTCAGTTCCAGCACCTTCAGCAGCGCCTCGTGGCCCTCGGCGTGCTCCTCGACGCCGTGCTCGGCCTCGTGCGCGCCGACCGCCGAGCGCTTGCGCAACGTCGGGTAGACGTACTTCTCCTCGGCCTCCGCGTGCGCGACCAGCACGTTCGACAACGCGTCCCGCACCGCGGCGCGGTCGGAGCTGGTGTCACGCAGCTTGCGGAGCAGCGACTCGAACAGCTGGTGGTCGGCCAGGATCAGGTCGATCACGTCGCCCGCGACCGGGCGGTGCACATCCACGACATCTCCCATACCGACAGTTCTACCGCCCAGCCGGCGGTTCGGCTCGGTGATGGGGGTCGGGTCAGTGGGAGCCACCGTGCCCGGCCCGCGTCCAGGATGCGGACTCCGTTGCCCGGGAACGGGACTCGTGGGTGAATGGAACCGGCCGCCCGACGCACAGTCCTCAGTGGACGCATCCGCCTGGCACCGGAAGGGAACACGATGTCAGTCACCGACGAACTGATCGCCAACAACGCCGAGTACGCCGCCGGTTTCTCCGGGCCGCTGCCGCTGCCACCGGCCAAGCACGTGGCCGTCCTCGCCTGCATGGACGCGCGGATCAACGTCTACGGCGTGCTCGGCCTGCACGAGGGCGAGGCCCACGTCATCCGCAACGCGGGCGGTGTCGTCACCGAGGACGAGATCCGGTCGCTGGCCATCAGCCAGCGCCTGCTCGGCACCGAGGAGATCATCCTCATCCACCACACCGACTGCGGCATGCTGACCTTCACCGACGACGAGTTCAAGAGGTCCATCCAGGATGAGGTCGGTATCAAGCCGGCCTGGGCCGCCGAGGCGTTCAGCGACCTCGACGAGGATGTCCGCCAGTCGATCGCGCGGATCCGCGGCAACCCGTTCATCCCGAAGAAGGACTCCGTCCGCGGCTTCGTGTTCGACGTGGCCACCGGCCGGCTGACCGAGGTCGTCTGAGCCAACGCGTGGTCCGGCACCACGTCGAACCGTGTACCGGACCCGGCGGCGGCGGCCGGTACCTCTCGTCGCCGCCGGGTTCCGGAACGGGCCGTGGTGCCCGGTCGAGCTAGGCGCCGATCCGGGTCGCGTGCCGCTGGTCCTGGTCGAGCAGGCCGCGGCGGGCGAGTTCGGGGCGGACTCCCTCGCCGAACCAGTACGCCTCTTCCAGGTGCGGGTAGCCGGAGAGGATGAACTCGTCGATGCCCAGCGCGTGGTACTCCTCGATGCGGTCCGCGACCTCGGTGTGGCTGCCGACGAGGGCGGTGCCCGCGCCGCCACGCACGAGTCCCACGCCGGCCCACAGGTTGGGGTGGATCTCCAGCCCCCGCACGCCGCGGTCGAGCCCACCGCCGTGCAGGGCGACCATGCGTTGCTGGCCGACGGACTCGCTGGCGGCGAGCTGCCGCTGCGCCCAGCTGACCTGTTCCGGCTCCAGCGCGTCGAGCAGCCGCTGCGCCTGCGCCCACGCCTCGGCGGCGGTGTCCCGGGAGATGGTGTGCAGCCGGATGCCGAACCGCACCGGGCGGCCGGCGGCCAGCGCGGTGACCTTGCCGATCTTGTCGGCGACCTGCGCGGGTGGCTCGCCCCAGGTGAGGTAGACGTCGGCGTGGCGGGCGGCGACCGGCAGCGCCGCGTCCGACGAGCCGCCGAAGTAGATCCCCGGCAGCGGGTCGGGTGCCTGGAGGGCGGTGGCGCCGGCCACGGTGAGGTGCTCGCCCTCGAAGTCGAACGGCTTGCCCGTCCACACACCGCGGACGATGGAGAGGAACTCGTCGGTGCGTGCGTAGCGGGCGTCGTGGTCGTGCCAGTCGCCGAAACGCCGCTGTTCCACCGCGTCGCCGCCGGTGACGATGTTGAGCAGCAGGCGACCGCGCGAGATCCGCTGGTAGGTGGCGGCCATCTGGGCGGCGAGGGTCGGGGAGATGACCCCGGGCCGGAACGCCACCAGGAACTTCAGCCGCGTGGTCTCGCGGATCAGCGCCGCGGTGGTGAGCCAGGCGTCCTCGCACCAGGTGCCGGTGGGGGTGAGCACGCCCTCGAAGCCGAGCCGCTCGGCCGCGCGCGCGACCTGGGACAGGTAGTCGATGTCCGGCTGCCGCCCGGCCGCGGGTCCACGCGACTTGTTGGCGTGGAAGCGTTCCACGATCGTGCGGCCGTCACCCGAGGTGGGCAGGAACCAGTGCAGGCTGATGGTCATCGGGTCATCCCCTGATCTTGTCGAGGTCGGTGGCGTAACGGCGGTCGACGAACGCGGCGAAGTCCACCCGGCCGGGCAGCACGCCCTCGCCGGTGAACGTGTCGGCGAGTTCCTGTTCGGAGGCGATCACCTTGTCGTCCAGTGGCACCGGCAGGTCCGGGCCGTTCTCGACGGCCGCCCGGGCGACCTCGACCTCGAGCCCGGTCTCCTTCGCCCATGCCGCGGCCCACTCGTCGCGGTGGGCGTCGGCCCAGACGTCGGCCTTGGCGTGCCGGGTGACGAAGTCGCGGATGGCGGTGTTGACCCCGGGGTCGGACAGCGCGCGGGTACCGGCGGCGAGGAACGTGTAGCCGTTGGCGGTGCCGGTACCGTCGGCGAGCACCCGCGCGTTCGCCGCCAGCCTCGCCTGGGCGGTGTAGGGATCCCACACGGCCCACGCGTCGAGCTGCTTCTGCCGGAACGCGCCGTACGCGTCGGCGGGCTGCAGGAACGACAGCGTGACGTCCTTCGTGGACAGACCGGCCTTCCTGAGGTTGAGCAGTAGCTGGCCGTGGGCCGAGCTGCCCTTCGCCACCCCGATGGTCTTGCCGCGCAGGTCCTTGACCGAACGCAGCGGCGAGTCGGCCGGCACCAGGATGGCATCCCCCCGCACGCTGCCCTGCGAGCTCGACACGACGGCGATCTTCGCCCGGGCCGCCGCGGCGAAGATCGGTGGCGTGTTGCCGACGCGGCCGATGTCGGCGGCGCCGGCCGAGATGGCCTCCAGCAGCGGCGGCCCGGACGTGAACGTGGACCACTCGATCGTGTAGGGCACGTCGTCCAGCAGGCCGGCCGCGGTCAGCAGCGCCTTGGACCCGCCCTTCTGGTCGGCCACCCGCAGGGTGACCTTGGCCAGGTCCTTCGCGCTCACCGGCGCCGGCACCTCGGCACCGGCCGGCTCGTCCTGGGTGCCGCAGGCGGACAGGCTCGCGGCCGCCACCAGAGCCACCACGGCCATTGCCTTACGCACGCGCATGTTCGGTCACTCCCAAGCCGTGCAACACCCGCGTGCGCACGTCGATGTGGTCGGCGAGGCGCCGGGGCCTCGGGTGGGTGAGGGTGTGTTCGGCGACGATCCGGCCGCTGTCGGCGAGGATCAGCACCCGGTCGGCGAGCAGCAGCGCCTCGTCGACGTCGTGGGTGACCAGCAGGACGCTCGGGCGGTGCCGGTGCCACAGGTCCACCACCAGCTCGTGCATCGCGATCCTGGTCAGCGCGTCCAGTGCGCCGAACGGCTCGTCGAGCAGCAACAGGTCCGGCTCGCGAACCAGTGCCCTGGCAAGGGAAAGGCGTCCCGCCTCGCCGCCGGAGAGCGTTCTCGGCCACGCCTCGGCGAGGTGTGCGAGCCGCACCTCGGCCAGGGCGCGGCCGGCCAGTTCGCGGTCGTCGCCCCGGTGGCGGCCGTCGCTGTGCAGGCCGAGCACGACGTTGCGCCACACCTTCCGCCACGGCAGCAGCCTCGGCTGCTGGAACGCGACCGACACCGTTCCCCGGACGGCCACCGCACCGTCGACCGCCGGGTCCAGGCCGGCCAGCACACGCAGGAGCGTGGACTTGCCGGAACCGCTGCGGCCGAGCAGTGCGACGAACTCCCCCGGCGCGACCTCGAGGTCGAGTCCGGAAAGGACGGTGCGGTCGCCGAACCGTTTGGTCAGGCCGCGGACCTCGACCGTGGTCACCCCTGTCGCCACCGCAGCGCCCTCCTCTCGAGGAGCCGGACGAGCGCGTCGGTGACCAGCCCGAGCACCGCGTAGACGATCAGGCCGACCACGATCACGTCGGTGCGCAGGAACTCGCGGGCGTTGTTGATCAGGTAGCCGAGCCCGGCGTCGGCGTTGACGGTCTCCCCCACGATCAGCGCGAGCCACGCGATGCCCAGTGACTGGCGCAGCCCGACCAGTGTCTGCGGCACGGCGGCCGGCAGGATCACGTGCCACAGCCGTTCCACCCGGGTGAAGCCCAACGCGGTGGCCGCCTCGACGAGGTGGTCGTCGACGTTGCGGATGCCGGAGTGCACGTTGAGGTAGAGCGGGAACGCCACGCCGAGCGCGACCAGGACGATCTTGGGTTCCTCCCCGATGCCGAACCACAGGATCAGCAACGGGATCAGCCCGAGGAACGGCAGCGTCCGCAGCATCTGCACGGGCGGGTCGATCAGCACGTCGCCCCAGGTGGACAGTCCGGCGACGATACCGAGCAGCAGCGCGATGCCGGCGCCGAACAGGAAACCCAGCCCGACGCGGCCGATCGAGACGGCGAACGCGTCGCCGAGCTCACCGGTGCGCGCGGTCTCCACGCCTGCCTGGAGCACGGTCCACGGCGAGCTCAGCTTGTCCGGTGGCAACACGCCGGTCGCGCTTGCCAGCTGCCACAACAGGATCAGCGCGACCGGGCTGATCCACCGGCGCAGGTCCGGCAACCGCGCGCGCCGGCGTGGCGCCGGCCGCGGGGGCGTCTCCGCACGTGCCGGCGGGGCCTGGATGGAGATCGACACTCGTTTCTCCCGTCGACGTCAGGACTGGACATCGACGCTAGTTGCGCACCCACTACTGTGGAATACCGTCCCATATAGTGGAGGCACCGTGCCCCCGAAGAGCTCGTACACACGCGCTGATGTGGGAAGATGCCGGGCGTGACTGCCAGCCAGCCCCGGTCCGGCGCCCAGGCCGTCGAGCGTGCGCTCGCGGTGCTGCGCTGCGTCGAGGGCGACGACGACGGCGTGGGGATCACCGAGCTCGCCCAGCGGACGGGCCTCACCGTGAGCACCACCCACCGCCTCGCCCGCACCCTCACCGAGGCCGGCCTGCTCCACCAGGACCCGCGCACCGAGCGCTACCAGCTGGGCCCCGCACTCGTCGTGCTCGGTGAGAAGGCGGCACGGCGGCTCGGCTACCAGCACGCGCTGCCCCTGCTGGAGGAGCTCGCCGCCGCGACCGGCGAGTCGATCAACCTCGGCATCCGTGCCGGCAACGAGGTCCGCGTCGTGCTCGACGTGGTGTCCCGCCAGCCCCTGCGCTTCAACCAGGAGTCGGGCAGCCGGGTCCCGATGCACGTCTCGGCGATGGGGAAATGCCTGCTCGCCAACGCCGGCGACATCGACGCCCAGATCGCCGGCCTCGGCGACCTCGTCCGGGCCACCCACCGCACCATCACCGACCGCGACCAGCTCCGCGCCGAGCTCGAACTCGTCCGGAGGCGCGGCTGGGCCCTCAACGACGAGGAACGCAACCCCGGCGTCCGAGCCATCGCCGCACCGGTACCGGCCCCGAACGGCGGCGCCCTCGGCGCCATCGCGATCCAGGGCCCGACGATCCGCCTCACCGACGACCGCCTTCCCGAGCTCGCGGCCCTGCTCGACAAGACCACCCACCGCGTGGCGCCCCTGCTCGGCGCCCGGTGATCGTCCGGGGCCGCCGATCAGGCCGGTCGCGTGCGGCCATACGACCGTCCACACCGGACCGGTTCGAGCGGGTCTACCTCGACATCACCGCACTCCCGCGGCGGCCGGCGTCAGCGGGCTCCTTGGCGTGACTGGGCCAGCAGCCACTCGACGACCACGTCGTTCTCGTAGGTCTGCGCCCAGGCGAGGTGCGGGTTGACCGGTGTGGTCCCGGCGGTGTAGCTGGTGAACAACACGTGGCCGCCCGCCGCGCGGGCCTCGCGCAGCAACGCCCGCGCCCGTGCCTCGAACTGTGCCTTGGGCAGGTCGTTGGCCCACTCGCCACGGGTCACGGTCGCGCCGGCGGCCGCCAGCGCGTTCATCAGGGTCCAGGTGCCGGGTCTGCCGAACCTGCCGTCCCGGTACGGCACGACCGGGTCGTCGATCGAGTGGTCCGCCCACAGCGGCACGTGGGTGATCCGGTCCATTCCGGACGTCTCGCCCCAGCCGGCGGTGGCGAGTGCCGCGGCGAACCGGTCGGGGTACTTCGGCAGCAGGCTGTAGATGCCGCGGGCACCCGAGGACAGGCCGACGAGGTAGATCCGGTCGGTGTCCACGGGATGGCGCGCCGCGAAGGCGTCGATCAGCTCGACGGTCGCGGCCTGCACCCGGGGGTCGGTCCAGTCGGTGCCGTCGGGCCCGTCCATCGGCCGCGGCAGCGGGATCTGCGGCGCCAGCACGAACGCGGGGTGCCGGCGCTGCCGGTCCGGCGTGGCGAACGTGACCGCGATCCGGTTGCCGGTCAGCTGGGTCATGTTGTTGTCGGCGACCTCGCCGCCCCCGTGCAGGGTGACGACCAGTGGGTACCGGGGATGCCGGGCCGGTGCCGGCCGGTAGAGCCGGAAGTCCAGCTCGAACCCGGCGGAGTCGGTGAACGAGCCCGCGACGAAGTCGTCGACCACCGGGGTGAGCACGCCGGCGTTGCGGACCGCGAACGGGCTCGTCGCCGGGAGCACGACCGTGCCGTCGGGCGCGGTCACGTCGGCCACCTGCCGGACCGCGCAGGCCCGGTCGAGCGGGAACGGGTCGGCGCCCGCCGCGCGGGCGTTGGCGTCGCGGGGGTCGAGCTCGACGATCAGGTGGTCACCCGGCCGGCCGTGGTCGGCCAGCGCGGGTGCGGTGTTCGGGTAGACCCGGGTGACGGTCCGCGGCGCCGTGGTCCCGTTGACGGTCGCGGTGACCGCGAACGCGGCCGGCGGGATCACGGCACCACGCGGATCGATCCGCGTCGCGTGCCGAACGGCGACCGCCACCACGCGCCAGTTGTCGCGCGGCGTCACCGCCGTGATCAGCTCGGCCCCGACCGCCGGGTTACGCATGGGCCGTTCCGCCGGGGCCGCGGAGCCGACCGGCGCACCGACGGCAGGAGCGGTGACCGCACCGGCGGCCAGGGTGAGCGCTGCGCGCCGGGTGATCGTTGCCATGTCCTCGCCTCACCGTTGAGCGACGGTCCGGCCACCAGTGTGCGAGCGGGCGCTGCCCGTGGGCCACCATCAGTCTTCGATGCATTGATGCGTCTGCGGCATGCGGGGCACCCACTGCCCGAGTGGGTGCCCCGCATGTCCGGCTACGCGCGTTGGAGCTGGAACCGCTGGTTGGGGTTGCCGGTGTAGGTCCACTGCGAGACGCGGGCGCCGTCGGCGGTGGACGCGTTCCACACGTCCATCGCCAGGCCGCTCTGGCGGTTCACCAGGCTCACGACGCCGCCGCCCTGGTCGACTACCCGCCACTGCTGGTTCGCGGCGTTGCTGTCCGGCTGCTGGGTGATGTCCGCGCCGGTGCTGTTGCTCGGCACCTGCAGCACCAACCCGCTGTGCCGCGCCCGGATCCGGTAGTAACCGCCGCCCGAGTCGAGGAAGTCGAACTGCTGGTTCTGCCCGCCGGTCGCCGACCACTGCTGCAGCAGGGCACCCGCCGTGGTCGCCACGCCGGAGATGTCCGCGAGCTTGCCGCTGTGCTGGGCGACGAGGCGGTAGTTCACGCCGATCTCCACCGGCCCGGGGCCGGGCGGCTCGGTCGGCGAACCGAACTGCGTGAAGAACTTCCAGACCTCGCCCGACGTCCAGGTCTGCCAGCCCTGGCAACCACTGCACCCGTCGATGGGGCCCGGGGTGTGCCCGCCGTCGAACGCGGCCCACACGACCGGGTACCCGGTCCGGCATCCCTGGTAGGCGGTCACGATGTGCGTCCGGCTCCCCGACCCGGGCTCGGGCGGGTTCTGCGCGGTGCAGCCGTTGTTCCGCACGAACGTGTCACGCAGCGCCCGGCCCTGGGAGATGTTGAGCACCGTGTCGCCGATGCCGTGGATCCCGATGTACGCGACGGGCTGGGTGCCGCCACTGCACCCGCTCAGGGTCGCGCCGGAGTAGACCGCGACCGCGCGGAAGACGTTCGGCCGGGAACACGCGATCGAGTAGCTCATCGCGCCGCCGTAGCTGAAGCCCCCGGCGAAGATCTGCGCCGTGTCGACGCACAGGCCGGCCTGGAGCTGCCTGAGCATGTCGTCGGTGAAGGTCACGTCCTGGCCGCCGGAGTTGGCCCAACCGTTGTTGAGGCCCTGGGGCGCGACGAAGATCGTGCCGTTGTTCGCGGCGTCCGCGAGCCGCCGCAGGCCGTAGTAGGACCAGTTGTACCCGTCGGACCCACCCGAGTCGACGTCGTTCGCCGTGCCGCCCAGCCAGTGGTACCCGACGACCAACCGGTACTGGCGGTTCATGTCGTAGTTGGCCGGCACCCGCAGGATGTAGGTGCGGTTCTGGCCGCTGCTCTGGATCGTGTGGTTACCGCTCGCCAGGGTCGGCGCCTTGCCGCACCCGGGGCTCGCCGCCGCCGTGCCCACGTCGCTCGGCGCGGGGGCGGCGCTGCTCGGTGCGACACCACCCGCCCCCAGCACGAGAAGTGCCGCCGCCGCGACGGCACCGAGCCAGGATCTGTGTTTCGTCATCACGTGAACTCCTCGGTCGGGAAGTGGCGTCACGGCACGGTCCACTGCTGGTTGGACTGGCCGTTGCAGGTCCAGATGATCACCCGGCTGCCGTTGGCGGTCGCGGCGCCGTTCACGTCCAGGCACAGTCCTGACTGGGCGTTCGTGATCGTGCTGCCGTTGACGTTCCACCTCTGGTTGTTGCCGCCGTTGCAGTTCGCGATGACCGCCGCCGTGCCGGCGCCCGTCCCGCCGCCCGAGGTGTCCAGGCACCGCCGCGAGTCTCCGGAGTAGACGGACAGCTCCCCCGCCGCGCCGCGGGTCCACTGCTGGTTGGACTGGCTGTTGCAGTCCCAGATCTGCAGCTGGGTGCCGGCGCCGGTCGAGGAGTTCGGCACGTCCAGGCACCTGTTGGCGCCCACGGCACGCACCGCCCCGCCGCCACCACCGGGGGGATTGGGGTTGCCACCGCTGTTGAGCACGTCGAGCACGGCCGTGTAGGCCTGCTTCTTGCCGAAGTTGCCGTCGAACAGCAGCGGGGTCTCGCCGGAACGCCACGAGTACTTGTCCGTGACACCCCAGGTCGTGATGCCCGTGCAGCGGGAGACGGCCATGCACGCCTGCGTGACCTGCCGGTACACGTTCGCCTGGGCGGAGCCGGAACCGCCCACGTCCAGCTCGGTGATCTGCACGTCGACACCGAGGTCGGCGAAGCGCTGCAGGTTCGACTGGTAGCTGCTGAGGTTGGAGTTCGAGCCGAGGTGGCTCTGGAAGCCGACGCAGTCGATCGGCACGCCGCGGTTCCTGAAGTCGGCCACCATGTTGTAGATGCCGGTGCTCTTGGCGTTGACGCCGTCGGTGTTGTAGTCGTTGTAGCAGAGCTTGGCGTTCGGGTCGGCCGTGCGGGCGGCGCGGAACGCGGCCTCGATCCAGTCGTTGCCGGTGCGCTGCAGGTTCGAGTCCCGCCGACCGCCGCCGTTCCCGTCGGCGAACGCCTCGTTGACCACGTCCCACGCGTAGACCTGACCGCGGTAGTGGGTGGCGACCTGCGTGACGTGGTTCATCATCGCCGAACGCAGGTCACTGCCGGACAGTCCCTGCGCCCAGCCGGGCTCCTGGTTGTGCCAGAGCAGGGTGTGCCCGCGGACGGTCATGCCCCGGGAGCGGGCCTGGCTGACGATCCGGTCCGCGTTGCCGTAGCTGAACTGGTTCCGGTTCGGCTCGGTGGCGTCCCACTTCATCTCGTTCTCCGGCGTGACCCCGTTGAACTCGGTCTGCCACGTGTTCACGTAGGCCGAGTCACCGAGGTGACCCGCCGAGATCGCCGCGCCGTAGTACCGGCCGCTCTGCGCCGCCGCGGCCCCGAGCGTGCTCGCCGCCTCGGCGGTGCCGGCGGACACCACCAGGGCGGCCGCCGGGACAGCGGCGGCCGCCAGTGCGACGACGGTCGCCCGGAGGCGCCGTCGCGGGGGTGAACTCTTGATCATCGAAACCCTCTTTCGTCATTGCAGGTGGGTCGGCGGTGTCCTTACGCGCGCTGGAGTTGGAAGCGCTGGTTGGTGGCACCGGTCGACGTCCACTGGGAGATCCGGGCGCCGTCCGCGGTCGACACGCCCCACACGTCCATGGCGAGGCCGCTCTGCCGGTTCACCAGGCTCACCACGCCACCGCCCTGGTCGACCGCGCGCCACTGCTGGCTCGTCGTGTTGGCGTCGGGTTGCTGGGTGATGTCCGCGCCACTGCCGCTGCCGGCCACCTGGAGCACCATTCCGCTGTGCCGGGCCCGGACCCGGTAGTAGCCGCCGCCGGAGTCGAGGAAGTCGAACTGCTGGTTCTGCCCGCCGGTGGCCGACCACTGCTGCAGCCGGGCGCCGGCCGCGGTGGCGGCGCCGCTGATCTCCGCGAGCTTGCCGCTGTGCTGCGCGACCAGCCGGTAGAAGACACCCGGCTGCACCGGACCCGTGCCGGGGTTGGACGGGACGGCCTGGGCGGCGACCCGGATGCCCCCGAGCAGCATCCGGGTGAAGTTCGGGTCGGCGAAGGACTCGATGGTGTGGCCGAGGCCGGTGTACCAGGCGCGTCCGCTGCCGACGTCGTGCCACCAGGTGATGGGGTGGTCGGCACCCATCGTGCCGCCGCTGTAGGTCGACTCGTCCAGGCGCATGAGCACGTTCACGCGGCCGCGCGGGTTGGTGCGGTAGTTGTACCACTCGTCGAAACGCCGCCACGTGGCCGCGAGGTGTGCGGTCGAGTCGCTGGTCCGGTCCTCGACGACGAGCGTCGCCTGCTGCTGGGCGGGATGTGAGGCGAAGTAGGCGCCGACGCAGCCGCCGTACCAGCCCCAGTCGTACTCGGTGTCGGCCGCGGAATGGACGCCCACGTAGCCGCCGCCGCCGTTCACATAGGACTCGAACGCCGTCTGCTGGGTGGCGTTGAGGACGTCGCCGGTCGTCGACAGCCAGACGACCGCCTGGTACTGCGCCAGGTTCTGGGCCGTGAAGGTGTTCGCGTCCTCGGTCGCGTCGACCGTGAAACCGTTCTGACTGCCCAGCTGGCGGATCGCGGCGATACCGGCGGGGATCGAGTCGTGCCGGAAACCCGCGGTCTTCGAGAACACCAGGACTTTGGTCAGCGGTGCCGCCACCGCCACCGACGGGAACAGGGCGAGCCCAGGGGCCGCAATTCCGAGAACGCCGATCCCACGTAACAGGGTTCGGCGATTGATGTTGCTGGTCACGACGGACATGAGAACCCCATCATCGTTGACGGTTTGGGCGCCTGGCAGGGAAAAGACACCCGATCAGGTTCGTACGAACGTCATCTCACGACGCAATGTGAACGCTAACACAGCGACTTGGAACAAACAACCTGCTATTCCGAGCATATTTCGAAAGTTTCGGTTATGAGCGCGCTCCAAAAACGTTTCAACGAAATACTCCGGCACGCAGCCGGATAGGTGGCGCGTTCACGAGCAGCCACGCGCCACCGGGACCGATTCTTATGTTGTGGACGTCTTTGTCCTTTTCGTCAACTCCCGTTCTCGGCTAGCGAAGAGCCCACTGCTGGTTGGTCTGGCCGTTGCAGGTCCACAGGATCACCTTCGTGCCGTTGGACGTGCCCTGGCCGTTCGCGTCGAGGCACAGGCCCGACTGCGCGTTGGTGACCGTGCCGTTCGAGCTCACCGTCCACTGCTGGTCGGCCTGCCCGTCGCAGTCCCAGATGACCACCGGGGTGCCGCTGCCGGCGCCCTGGAGGCATTTCGTGCCGTACACGGTCAGCTGGCGGCTCGCGGTGTACGTCCAGGACTGGTTGGTCTGGCCGTTGCAGTCCCACAGCTGCAGCTGGGTGCCGTTCGCCGTCGCGATGCCGGTGACGTCGGCGCAGCGGCCGGACTGGGCGCCGACGAGCGGCCCGCCAGTGCCCGTGAGGCTGCCGGGGACGGCACGCAGCGCGGTGTACCAGGTGGCGGCCATCTTGTCGTAGCCGGCGGCGGTGGGGTGGATCCCGTCGATGAGGTCGGCCGCCGTCAGCGCGCTGTGCATGTCCACGAGGTGCACGTGCCTGCCGGCACTCGCCTTGCTCTGCACCATGCCGGGGATCGTGGCGTTGAACGTGCGGACGTTCGCCTCCTGCCCGGCGTTCGCGAGCGGGATGATCGTCGCGACGAACACCTCGGCGTCGGGCACGGTCGCCGTGATGTGGTCGACCAGGGTGGACAGTCGGGCGGGCGCGCCGGCGAGGTTGTAGTTCTGCAGCACGTCGTTGGTGCCGATGTGCAGCAGGACCGTGCGCGGTGTGTATGTGCGCAGCCAGCCGACGATGCTGGCGTCGAGCTGGTCGATGCGCCAGCCGGGATGCCCCTCGTGGTCGTGGTCGCCGAGACCGGCGGGCCCGTTGAACTGCGAGCCGACGAGGTCCACCCGGTACCCGCCGGAGGACAACCGCTGCCAGAGCCCGATCCGGTAACCGCCGGGCACCTGCGTGCCCTCGGTGATGGAGTCACCCAGCGGCATCACGCGGACCCCGCCGTTGCTCTCGGCGGCGGCGGAACCGCCGGTCAGCAACGTCGCCCCGGCGAGCACCGCGAGAGCGGCCACCGCCAACCAGCGAAGCCAGGTCCGCATCACTTCTCCAACACCTGCATGAAGGCCCGGGACCACTCGGGCAGGTCGGGCCAGCCGCGGCAGGAGACCATCGCGCCGTCGACGACGTCCGGACCGTCCACGAAGGTGGCGCCGGCGTACTCCATGTCGGCCTTCAGCGGCGGGAACGCCGCCGTGACGCGGCCGCGTAGGAGGCCGAGCGCGGCGGGTACCTGCGGGCCGTGGCAGATGGTGCCGACCGGGAGGCCACTCGCGAAGAAGTGCGTGACGATGCGGGCGACGTCGGGGTCGGTCCGGATGTACTCCGGCGCGCGCCCGCCCGGGATCACGAGTGCGTCGTAGTCCGCCGGGTTCACGTCGGCGAACGCGAGGTCCACGGGTAGCTGGTGGCCGGGCTTCTCGGTGTAGGCGTCCCAGCCGGGTTCGAAGTCGTGGACCACGAGCTTCACCGCCCGCGTCGTCGGCGCGGCCACGATCGCCGCGTGGCCGCCCTCACGCAGGCGGAAGACCGGGTACATCGAGTCGAGCTCCTCGGCGGCATCGCCAGTCAGGACCAGTACTCGGACCATGGTGGACTCCTCTCCCTACCCCAGCCGCCACTGCTGGTTGGCCGCGCCGGTGCACGCCCACAGCTGGACCTTGGTCCCGTTGGCGGTGCCGGAGCCGCTCACCTCCAGGCACAGGCCGGACTGCACACCGGTGATGGTGCCGTTCGCGTTGACGTTCCACTGCTGGTTGTTCTGCCCGTTGCACGTCCAGGTCACCACCGGGGTGCCGTTGGTGGTGCCCCGCCCGGACGCGTCCAGGCACAGCGGGCTCGTGTCGCCGTACACCCGCAGCTCACCGGAGGCGGTCCTCGTCCACCGCTGGTTCGACCCGCCGTGGCAGTCCCAGATCTGCAGCTGGGTGCCCGCCGTGGTGGTGGCGCCGTTGACGTCCAGGCACCGGTTCGCGCCCACCGCGCGGACCGGGACACCGGTCGGCTGCGGGGTAGCGCCGCCGACCCCGGCGGAGGCGATGACCTGCTGGGCTCCCGACGGCCAGTTCGTGCCGTTCACCTGGATGTTCCCGGTCAGGACGTTGTTGTGCGGCGGGCCGGTGGCGACCTGGGTCGCGCCGCCGTTGTACCAGTTGCCGGAGAACGTGCTGTCGTTGGTGTTGTTGGTGCCGCTGGCGTTGGTGAACGCCCACACCCCGCTGTCCTGGATGACGTTGTTCGCCACGCTCACGTAGCGGGAGCCCTCGTCCAGGTACAGGCCGACCGTCCGGTTGTTGTCGTAGACGTAGTTGTGGTCGATCGACGAGCCCGGGTTGGCGGACAGGTTGTAGAGGCTGCCGCCGTCGTGCATGAGCCGTTTCGTGGCGTGCACGCGGTTGTAGCTCACCACGGTGTCCCGCAGCGTCGTCGGCGTCGTGTAGACCGGCTGGTAGTTGTACAGGCCCCGGTTGCGGTAGTCCTGGCTGCCGCCGGGATCGTTGGCGCCCCAGCCCCAGCCGACGTCGATGCCGTCGTAGGTGAGGTTGGCGACGTCGTTGTGCGTGATGACGGCGTGCGTGACGTAGGTCGACAGGATGCCGGCCATCTCCTTGTAGTCCTTCGCGACGCCGCTCACCGTGTTGTTGCTGATCGTGATGTCCTTGTTGACCATCGCCGCGTTCGACGGGTGGTGGGCGTCGGGGCGCACGCCGCCGACCACGATCGCGCCGCCCGAGCTCTCGGTGAAGGTGTTGCGGTCCACGGTGATCGACGACGCGCCGAGGCCGATGCCGGAGCCGTGCGCGTTGGCGTCGTTGCCGATGCCGAGACCCACCTGTCCAAGGTGGGTGAAGGTGTTGCCGCTGAAGGTGATGCCGGTCGCGGCCGAGACCTGGACGGCGGCGGGCGCCTGTGCCCAGCCGTTGCGCGCGCCCTCGAACAGCGGACAGCCGGACTGGCAGGACGTCAGGAAGTCGCCGGGCATCGGGTAGGCGGTCGGGATGAACGTGCCGCTCTGCTGGTTGGCGTACCCGGCCGAGGTGCTCGGGGTGAGCCAGGTGGTGTGTTCGAAGTGCAGGCCCGTGAACGTGACGTCGCGGACGGGGCTGCCGTAGCTGCCGCTGAGCTGCAGCAGCGACTGCAGCCGCGGCAGCTCGACGTCGTGGCTCGCGGGCGCCCAACCGGCCGGGGCCTTGTAGTAGAGCAGGCCGCCCTGCGGGTCCAGGTACCACTGCCCGGTGTTCCTGAGGAAGGAGTAGGAGTTCGCGAGGAACAGCTGGCCGCCGCCGAAGGGACGCGCGAGGGTGTCGTAGCCCCAGTTGTTGTTGTTCCACGCGGGCTGCTGCATGGTGATCGTGGTGCCGCTGATGCTCTGCACCGGCGCGTACCGGTTGGTGAACGAGTTCTGGCTCTCGACCTCGATCCGGTTCTGCCGCGGCAGGGTCGCGAGGTAGTTCAGCGCGGAGTTCGTGATGTTCATGCCGGTCGTGGTGATCTGCACGTCATTTCGCGAGATCGGGATCGACGCCCGGGGTGCGAGCGCGCCGTCCACGAAGAGCTGCCGCGAGTCGGCGCCCTGCGGCACGGACGCGACCCAGATGTTCTGGCCCGCGTCCTGGACCGTCCAGCCGGTCACCTGGATCCCGCCGGACAGGATCGGCGTCTGCCCGGACGCGGCCTGCCAGGTGACCCCGGAGTCCGCCGTGGTGAACACGAGCGGCGTCGACAGGCGATAGGTGCCACCCGCGAGCTGCACCGTCACCTCGTTGCCGGCCGCGGCCTGGGTCCTGGCCAGCTGCTGCGCCTTCGCGGGCGTGGCGACCGGCGCCTCGGCCGTGCCGGCGTTGTCGTCGTTCCCGCCCGGGGCGACGTGGATCATGACGGGTGCGGCCTGAGCGGGGGCCGCCGCGGCCACGGCTCCCGCCCAGGCGGTGACCGCGGCAGCGAGAACCGCGGTGAGTCTTCTGGTGCGCAAGGACATGGCGAACCCTTCGGGGGTCTGGGTGGTCAGGCGAGCTGCCACTGCTGGTTGGACCCCCCGGTGCAGGTCCAGAGCTGGACCAGCGCGCCGTTGGCGGTCGAGGCGCCGGACACGTCGAGGCACAGTCCTGACTGGACGCCCGTGATGGTGCCGTTGGCGTTGACGTTCCACTGCTGGTTCGACTGCCCGTTGCACGACCAGATGATCACCTTGGTGCCGGCGCCGGTGCCCTGGCCGTTGGCGTCCAGGCAGCTGGCGCCGTTGTTGACGGTCAGCTGGCCCGACGCGGTGCGGGCCCAGCTCTGGTTGGCGCTCCCGCCGCAGTCCCAGATCCGCGCCTGGGTGCCGGCCGAGAGGTTCGGCACGTCCAGGCACCGGCCCGCGCCGACCGCGCGCACGGTGCCGGCCGGGTTCGTGCCACCGCCGCCGTAGCCGGCCGCGACGACGTTGGCCTGCACGGCGTTCTCGGTCGCGTCGGACGGGTAGCCCGCGACCATGGCGCCCTCGTAGAACGTGCCCGCGGACAGGTTGGCGCCGCCGCCGGGTTTGCAGCAGTCGCCGCCACTGCCCAGGATGATGGCGCCCTGCTTCTTCATGGGGCTGTAGCCCGGGGGCAGGGCGCCGTCCCACAGCGTCGTGAGGCTGCCGGACTGCGCGTTGCTGCCCTTGATCGCGAACCGCGACGTGCCGTTGTTCTTCAGCGTCGCGGTGACGAACCTGTTCGGGAAGGCCCGCTGGTTCGGGTTCCACGACTGGCTGCCACCCGGGTAGAGGCCCCACTCGAGGTCCGCCTGGACCCAGGGGCCGGTGCCCGAGCAGCCGCCGAACCAGCACTGGGTGCTGAAGTTGATCGCGTCCATGGCGCCGGCCGCGTCGGCGGACCTGGTCGTCTCGCTGTTGCCGTAGTCGAAGCAGCAGCCGCTGTTGACGTGCGTGCCGCTGGTGACCATGTACATGCCCTCGGGCGCGCTGCCGGTCGGCACGCCCGTGAGGTGCCCGTCGCGCCAGTAGCTGTTCGACGGGTTGATGTACAGCGAGTAGGCCTTGCTCCCGCCGATCGTCAGCGACTCCGAGGTCGCGTTCGCCGGGCGGCTCTGGTTCGAGCCCGGGACCTGGCTCGAACCCTGGTACCACAGGTCGTTCCCGTGCCCGGACTGGTCATAGAGGACGGTGATGACGCAGGAGGTGCCGGCGCAGAACGAGTCCTGCGCGGCCGCGTCGGCGGTGCCGCCGGCGGCCAGCACCCCGATGTTCCTCGTCGTGTTGTCCGACGCACGCCGGACCTGGTACAGGTTTCCGCCGTACGCGCCGTAGAGCGCCCGTACGGTGCTGTGCGCGGCGACGCAGGGCGTGCCGCCCGAGGCGTAGAGGTCGCACGGCCCGGTGCCGGCCGCCGCGGCCGGCGGTGCCGCGTACGGCACCATCCCGGCGAGTGCGGCCACGGCGACAGGTGCCAGCCAGCGAAGGCGGGTTCGCGTTCTCAACTCAGACTCCATTGTTTGTGCCGAAGGCCCCGTCGCGACCGGCGCCGGAACGGGATGGGCGCCGGTCGCGGGGCCGCGCCGGTCAGACGGTGCGCTCCGCCAGGAACCGTCCAGCGCGGAAACTCTGTTCAGGCGCGTTGCGGCTGGAAACGCTGGTTCGCGTTGCCGGTCACCGCGTACTGGGAGATCCGGGCGCCGTCGGCGGTCGAGGCACCCCACACGTCCATGGCGAGGCCGCTCTGCCGGTTCACGAAACTGACCGCGCCGCCGCCCTGGTCGACCACCCGCCACTGCTGGCTCGTGGCGTTGCTGTCCGGCTGCTGGGTGATGTCCGCACCACTGCCGCCGCTCGCGACCTGCAACACCAACCCGCTGTGCCGCGCCCGGATCCGGTAGTAACCGCCACCCGAGTCCAGGAAGTCGAACCGCTGGTTCAGCCCACCCGTCGCCGACCACTGGATCAGCTGGCCACCCGCCGACGCCGAACCGCCGTTGATGTCGGCCGACTTGCCGCTGTGCGCGGCCACCAGGCGGTAGTCCACCCCGATCTCGATCGTCGGCGGGGACGGCGGCTGGTCGCTGCCGAACTGGCTGAAGAACCGCCACAGCTCCGGCTTGACCCAGCTCCGGGCGCCGCTCTCGCAGCCGGCGCACCCGTCCACCGGGCCCTGCTGGTGACCACCGTCGAACGCGGCCCAGACCACGGGGTACCCGGCCGTGCAGCCCGCGTAGGTGGTCGTGATGTGGGTGCGGCTGCCCGCCGCGGGCTCGGGCGCGTTCTGGGGTGTGCAGTGGTTGTTGGCGACGAACCGGTCACGCAGGGCGCGCCCGTTCTGGATGCCGTCCGAGACGCCGTGGATACCCAGGTATGCGATGGGTTGCGTGCCGCCGGCGCACCCGCTGATCGGGCCGGGAGCGGCGATGGCGGCGACCGCGCGGAAGGTGCCCGCACGGGCGCAGGCGAGCGCGTAGCTCATGGCGCCGCCGTAGCTGAACCCGACGGAGAACAGCTGGGTCGTGTCGACGCAGAGGTCGTTCTCGATCAGCCGGACCATGTCGTCGGTGAAGGTCACGTCCTCACCGTTCGAGTTGGCCCAGCCGTTGCCGATGCCCTGGGGCGCCACGAAGATCGTGCTGTTGCCCGCCTGGGACTGCATGCCGTAGTAGGCCCAGGCGTACCCGTCGGTCCCGCCGGACGCGACCTGGTCGGCGGTGCCGCCCCACCAGTGGAAACCGAAGGCCAACCGGTGCGGGTGGTTGTTGTCGTAGCTGTCGGGGATCTTCAGGATGAAGCTTCGGCTCTTGCCGCCGCTCTGGATGGTGCGGTTGCCACTGGTCAGCGTCGGGGCCTTGCCGCAGCCGGCGCTCGCCGCCGCGGCGCCGACCTCACCCGCGGGTGACGTGGTCGCGCCGGCGGTGCCCGGCGCCGCACCGAGCGCCGAGAGCACCAGCAGTGCCGCGGCCGCGAGCGAGCCGGCGAGGGATCTGTTTCTCGACATCGGAGAACTCCCGGGTGCTAGACGCGTTGGAGTTGGAAGCGCTGGTTGGTGCTGCCGGTCACCGCGTACTGGGAGATGCGTGCGCCGTCGGCGGTCGACGCCTGCCACACGTCCATCGCCAGGCCGCTCTGCCGGTTCACCAGGCTCACCACGCCACCGCCCTGGTCGACCACCCGCCACTGCTGGCTCGTGGCGTTGCTGTCCGGCTGCTGGGTGATGTTCGCCCCGCTGCTCGTGCTGGCCGCCTGCATCACCAGACCGCTGTGCCGCGCCCGGATCCGGTAGTAACCGCCACCCGAGTCCAGGAAGTCGAACTGCTGGTTCAGCCCGCCGGTGCCCGACCACTGCTGCAACAGCGCACCGGAGGTGGTGGCCACGCCGGAGATGTCCGCGAGCTTCCCGCTGTGCTGGGCGACGAGACGGTAGTTCACGCCGACCTGCACCGGCGACTGCGGGGTGCCCGGCACGCCGACCCCGGCGCCGTTGAACATGACCCAGTTGACGTTGAGCAGTGCGCCGTTGTTGGTGCTGCCGGCCGGTTTCCGGGCCACGAAGTACAGCGGGCCACTGGTGGTGGGCGGGTTGGTCAGGCTCAGCGACACGGTGGTCCAGGTCTGCCACCCACCCGTGCTCGGCACGGCGACGCTGCCGATCACCGTGCCCGTGGGCGAGCCGGCGCGGACCTGGATCGTGCCACCGGTCGTCGCCGACGCCACCCGGAAGTCCAGACCGGTGACGTTGGTCAGGTTGGCCGGGTCGACCGACCACCAGTCACCGTCCTCGATGGACCCGATGTCGCTGCCGCCGCCGGTGTCGGTGGTGGTCTCGACCGTCACCCCCGGACTGCCCGTGCCGGTGCCGTCGGACGCCCGGCCGGTCGCGCTGTAGAACTCGGCCTGCTTGTGCTTGGGCTGCAGGACCACCTGGGCGCGGCCGGTGAGCGGGTTGGACCCGCCGGCACCGCCCTTGTCCGTGTAGGACGCCTCGATGACGTAGAAGGTGTTGTCGTTCTCGCTGTGCCCCGACGCCAGCGTGGTCCGCACCTGGGCCGTGCAGCCCGGGTACTGGTCGAGCGGGTGCCCGTGGGCGTCATGGCCGAGGTAGGCCTGGACGGTCACCTTGGCGCAGTCGACCGTGCCGTCCTCCGGGTCGGTCACCGTGACCGCGAAGTTCACCGTGTCGCCCCAGTCGAACACGCCGCCGGTGGGTGGTGCCGTGATGGTCAACGCCGGCGTGCTGTTGCCGGCGGTGATGGCGAGGCTCGCGGTGCCGGTCAGTCCGGCGGAGTTCCGGACGGTCAGCACGGCGGTGTAGTTGCCGGCGGCGGAGTAGGTGTGGCTGGGGTTGGCCACGGTCGAGCTGGTGCCGTCGCCGAAGTTCCACGAGTAGGTCAGCGACGAGCCGCCGGGGTCGGCGGAGCCGGCGCTGGAGAAGCTCACCGTCAGCGGCGCCGGCCCGCTGGTGCGGTCCGCGGCGGCCTTGGCGACCGGGTTCGCCTGGTTGTTGCCGAGGTAGTCGATCCGGTCGATGCCCGCGTCGGGGTTGCCGCCGCCGTACCCGCTGCCCCACTCGATGACGTAGAGGGCGCCGTCCGGGCCGAAGTCGAAGTCCATCGGGCGGTTGAACGACATCGACGGGAGGAGCCGGTCGATGGAGGTGACGGCGGTGCCGGCCGAGTCGAGCTGGAAGGTGAACATCTGGCTCGTGTTCCACTCGGCGAAGACCGCCCGGCCGTCGAAGTCGACCGGCCACTTGCGACTGGAGCTGAGGTTCGGGTCGTACCGGTAGACCGGGCCGGCCATCGGCGCTCCGCCGGAGAGCGTCGGGAAGTGCGCCGGGTCGGCGTTGTAGTGGTAGTAGACCATCGCCGGGATGGCCGGCGGCAGGGTGGTCTGCCCGGTGTTGTTCGGCGAGTTGTTGGTGGGACCGCCGTTGCAGTTGAACTGGCCGCCGGAGGTGTTGTTGGCGAAGTTGTAGTCGTTGTACGCCTGGTTCGGCCCGATGCAGTAGGGCCAGCCGGCGTTGCCGGGCCGGCTGATGACGTCCCACTCCACGGTGTTCTGCGGCCCGCGGCTCGAGCTCGCGTTCGGCGCGTCCGGGCCGTAGTTGGCGACCACCGGGAAGCCCGTTCTGGGGTCGATGTTCATCCGGAACGGGTTGCGCTCACCCATCATGTAGATCTCGGGGCGGGTGTTGGCGGTGCCCGGCGGGAACAGGTTGCCGGACGGGATCGTGTACGTGCCGTTCGCCTCCGGGTGGATCCGCAACACCTTGCCGGACAGGCTGTTCGTGTTCCCCGCGGTGCGCTGGGCGTCCCAGTTGGCGCGGCCGGAGCGCTCGTCGATCGGGGTGTAGCCGTCAGAGGCGAACGGGTTGGTGTTGTCCCCGGTGGACAGCCACAGGTTGCCGTTCCTCTTGTCGAACACCAGGCCCGCGCCGTGGTGGCAGCACTCCTGGCGCTGCACCGGCACGTCCAGCACGACCTTCTCGCTGGACAGGTCGATCGTGTTGCCGGTGACGGTGAACCGGCCCAGGCGATCGACGTTCGCCGAGTTCGGCGAGTAGTACACGTACACCCACTGGTTGGTGGCGAACCCGGGGTCCAGCGCGATGTTGAGCCCGCCGGACTCGTTGGCGGTGAACACGTTCAGGTGCGCGGCCGTGTTGGTGGCGCCGTTCGGCTGGACGATCTTGATGTCGCCGAGCCGGTCGACGTAGAACACGCGCCCGTCCGGCGCCACGTCCATCGCCATCGGGTTGCCGGTCTCGGTGTGCAGCCGCACCTTCTGGAACATGGAGTCCGGGGGCAGCGCCGCCTGCGCGGTCGGGCCCGCGTACACCGCCACGGGCCCGACCGAAACCAGGACGGCGACCAGTAATCCCACCGCCGCCAGCGCGTATCCGCGCAGCGCGGAAGATCGAGACTGCATGAAGGCTCCTTGAGGACGCGGGATGCCCGGGGCGAGCCGGCGCGCCGGATTCCCGACGCGGGCTCAAGCCCCGGTCAGCCGATGAGTTCGAACTCGACGTACGTGTCTGCCGGCCGACTGGTCACGGACATCGCGATGACGCGGATCCGGCCGGGAACACCGACACCGCGCCGAGGGCGGTGACCACGGGCAGAGTACGAGACAGCGTTGTCACAGGTACTCCTCGAGTCGAGGGCAGGGAGCGCGCGATGCGCGCGGCGTACCTAGTTCACCCGGCAGTTCAATTCGCCGATAATCCCAACGTAGGCCCATTTGGGAGCGTGGTCAATAGGTAGTACCCATTTCTTGGATGGGTCGGACCGGCTACGCCTGGCCGCCGAAGACGCGGCGCTGGATCTCCCGGCGGTAGTCCTCGAGGGTGTTGTCCAGGTGGACGCCGGCGGCCTCGGCCGCGGCGTCCGGGTCCCCGTCCCGGATCGCGCGGTAGATCGCGAGATGCTCCTCGACCGCCTCCGCGGCGTGACCGCCGACGGTGCCGTGCAGTCCGATGGTGCTGGACTGGTGCTGCAGGCGGCGGGCCTCGCGCACCGCGACGACCAGGAACTGGTTGTGCGACGCGGCGGCGACGCCGAGGTGGAACTCGTCGTCGCCGCGGTCGAACAGCGCGGCCTGCCCCGTCAGGTGGCCGTGCCGGCAGGTCTGCGCGGCGGCCTCGATGGCACGCAGCTCGGCCGGGGTGGCGTGGGTCGCGGCGAGCCGGCTCGCCGCGACCTCCTGGATCCGGCGGAACTCGAAGAGCATGTAGACGTGGTCGAGGTCGGTGGGCAGGAAGAACCCGCCCCAGCGCGTCGAGCCGAGCAGCCCGTCGTCGTCGGCGACGTAGAGGCCGCGGCCCTTCTGCGCGCTGACACGCCCGAGCGCGGAGAGGATCTTGATCGCCTCCCGCACCACGGTGCGGCTGGCCGACAGCCGCGCGCACAGCTCCTTCTCGGTGGGCATGCGGTCCCCCGGACGCAGCCCCAGGTCGGCGATGAGCTGCAGGATACGCTCGGCCACCAGCTCATAGCCGGGCCGGTACGGGCCGGCCGGCCGCGTCCCGGCCGGCTCCTCGGCCGAGTTCCCTGCCGGCGCGCCGGTCACGACCGGGCTGGATGAGACGTCCACGGCACGCCTCCTTCGTCGCGGGCCACACCGAAAGTATGACCACCCTCCCCTGCCGGATGATCGTACCCGCCCCTGGTCGCGATTTGTATGACCTATCCAGCCCGGCGTTCTTGACTTTACCCCGCCGGAGCGCTGTCATGACTGCTTGAGAGAAGGGGCGGTGGACAAAGATGTCAGACACATACCGTCGGCGGGCCACACCGTTCACGAGTGCCGTCACCGCCCTCGTCCTCGCCGTGGTCACGGCCTGCGGTGGTGGCGACACGGGGTCATCGACCGACGGCACCCTGACGGTGTGGGTGGACGCGACGCGCATGGCCGCCGCCAAGCTGTACCAGAAGACGCACCCGTCGGTGCCGATGAAGATCGTCAGTTACGACGGCGACGCCAACGGGTCGAACTACCTGCAGACCAAGGTGAGCCTGTTCAACCGGACCCGCGAGGGCTGGCCGGACGTGGTCTTCAGCTCGCAGAACAACGAGACCACGTGGGCGGTGGACGCCGGTTTCACCGCCCCGCTGAACAAGGGCCTGCTCCCCCGGTCGCTCCTCGACGGCTGGGCCGAGGGCGCCAACGACCCGTGCACGGTGGACGGCACGCTCTACTGCCTGCGGAACGACCTGTCCCAGACCGTGCTCTGGTACGACGCGACGCTGCTGAAGGACTGGGGCTACCAGGTCCCCGCGACGTGGGAGGACTACGAGGCGCTCGGGAAGCGGGTCGCCGCCGAGCACCCCGGCTACCTGGTCGGCTCCGCGGGCGACACGTTCACCCCGGAGATCTACCTGTGGGCGGGCAGGTGCGGCGCCAACCAGATCACCGGCCCCAAGGCGGTCACCGTGGACGCCACCGGGCCGAACTGCGCGCGGATGGCGGCGCTGCTGGACACGCTCATCAGGAACCGCACCCTGGCCACCAGCAGCGTGTTCAGCTCCGACTTCGGCAAGAACCTGGCCGGCAGGATCCTCATGATGCCCGGCCCGGCCTGGTTCGGCGGCGCGTTGTTCCAGGGCACGTTCAAGGTCCCCGCCGGCCGGATCGCGGTGGCTCCGATGCCGCAGTGGGCCGATGACGTCACGGCGGGCGACGAGCCGGCGGTGGGCAACGTCGGCGGCGGGACCTGGCTGCTGTCCGCGCACACCGCCAACCGCGACGCCGCCGCCGACTTCCTCACCTGGGTGACCACCTCGGACGACTACCAGGGCGAGGAGGCGCCGGGCTACCCCGCGTACGGACCGGCGGCGAAGACCTGGCTCGCGAACCAGGCCTCCTCCGGGTACTACGCCGGCGACATCGCGCCGCTGCGGGCGGCGGCGGACCAGGTGTGGTCCGGGTGGGGCTACGGGCAGTTCAGCCAGGAGGCGATCTGGGCGGCGACCGTCACCCCGGGGCTCAACGCCGGCAAGAGCATCGTGTCCCTGCTCCCGGCCTGGCAGGAGGCGATCGTGAACCACGCGCGGGCGGACGGGTACGAGGTGAAGGAGTGAGGGCAGGCCACGGTTTCGTCGCCCCGTACATGGTGCTGCTGGTCGCGTTCGGTGTGGTGCCGACGGTTTACGCGATCTACTTCGCCTTCACCGACGCCGGCGGCGCGTTCGTGGGGCTGGCGAACTTCGTCGCCGCGGCCGAGGACTTCCGGTTCGTCGCGGCCGTCGGGCACGTCGCGCTCTACCTGGTGTTCTGGTTGGTCACGCTGGTGGTGTTCGTGGTCGGGCTCGCGCTGCTGCTGCACCGCGTGACGGCCCGCCCGGTCAGCCGCGCGTTGCGGTTGCTGTACTACGTTCCCGGCGCGCTGGCGGGGGCGGCCAGCGTGCTCGTCTGGCTGTTCATGCTCGACCCGGCGGTCAGCCCCGCCGCCTTCCTGTTGCGTGCCTTCGGTTTCGACACCTTCGGCCAGGTCGTCGCCCCCGAGCACCTGCCGGTCCTGTTCACCCTCATGGCGTTCTGGACCGGCGCCGGCGGCTGGATCGTGGTGATGTACGGGGCGCTGAACAACATCCCGGCGGACCTCGTCGAGGCGGCCAGGATCGACGGGGCCGGCGCCTGGCAGACCGCCCGGCGGGTCCAGATCCCGTTGCTGCGCAAGTGGATCGTCTACATGGTCATCCTCACGTTCGCCGGCGGGACCCAGCTGTTCGTGGAGCCCCAGCTGCTCTCGCAGGCCAGCGTCGGCGTGGCCGGCCGGGACTACTCGCTCAACCAGCTCTCCTACGACTTCGCGTTCCAGAACGACAACGTCAACACCGCCGCGACCATCTCGGTCGAGCTGCTGGTGCTCGGGCTCGTCGTGGCCGGGCTGTTCGTCGCCAGGTCGAGGTTCTTCGATGCCGACTGACGCGCCGGCACACCTCGGACGGAGAAACCCGCTGTCCACAGTGGTCCTCGCGTTGTTCGCGCTGTTCTTCACGGTCCCGGTGCTGTGGCTGGTGCTGGCGGCCACCAAGACCGACGACCAGCTCGTGCACGGCAACCCGCTGTCCTTCGGGTCCTGGGCGGCGCTGCGGGCCAACTGGACGGCGCTCACCGGCTTCGGCGACGACGTGATCTTCCTGTGGCTGCGCAACTCCGCGGTCTACGCCGGTCTCGCGCTGGTGATCACCCTGTGTGTGGCGGTACCCGCCGGGTACGCGCTGGCACTCACCGAGTTCCGCGGCCGGCGCACCCTGCTGGTCGTCACCCTCGTCGTGATGATCATGCCGAACTCGACGCTGGTGGTGCCGCTGTTCCTGGAGGTCAACGCGGTCGGCCTGATCGGCTCGACGTGGTCGGTCGTCCTGCCGTACTCGTTCTTCCCGTTCGGCGTGTACCTGGCCTACATCTTCTTCAGCACGGCGCTGCCCAGGGAGCTGCTCGCCGCCGCGCGGCTCGACGGCTGTTCGGAGCTCGGCGTGTTCCGCCACGTCGCCCTGCCGCTCGCGGCGCCGGTGGTCGCTCTGGTCGGGTTCTTCAGCTTCGTGGGCAACTGGACCAACTACTACCTGCCCTACGTGCTGCTGCCCGAGAGCGACCAGTTCCCCGTCCAGGTCGGCCTCGGCACGCTGCTGGCCAACGTCCCGCAGTTCAACCCGACCGCCGGCGCGCTCGCGGTCGAGCGGCCGCAGCTGGCGCTCGCCGCGTTGCTGGCGATCGCCCCGGTGCTCGTCGTCTTCCTGTTCTCCCAACGATTCCTCGTCGCCGGCATGCTCGCCGGCGCCACCAAGGAGTAACCGTGCACCCCGTCATCACGGCCTCGGTGCCGCTGCTCGAGCCGCCGGGCTGGGCGCTGGCGCAGCGCCAGCTGTTCGACCTGCTCGACCACGCGTGGCGCCGCTTCGAGCGTGACTTCACCGCGCCGGACGGCCGGCTCAACTACCGCGGTCCGCTCACCTCCCGCGACGGTGTCGACGACTTCTACGAGACCTTCTTCAACTGGCCCCAGCTCTACCTGCTCGGCGGCGCGGACGACCTGCTCGCCGCGTCCGAGCGGCACTGGGAGGGCGTCACCCGGCAGCTGAGCGAGCTGGGCATGCTCCACGACGAGTACGAGCGTGGCTACGACTGGTTCCACCAGGGCGAGAGCATGCTGCTGTTCTACTTCCTGTGCATGGCCGCCCCGGGGCGGTGGCGTACGCGGGCACTGCGGTTCGCGGAGCTCTACGTCGACCCGGCGTGCGGCAACTACGACCCGGAGCACCGGATCATCCGCAGGCCGCACAACGGCAGCGACCCGGACCGGGAAGGCCTGTTCGACGGCCCGTCCTATCCCTGGCTGCCGCAGGAAGCCCGCATGTACGGCTTCCCACTGGAGTGGCTGCGGTCGGACGCGCGGCTGGGCGAGGAGATGCGCGCCAGGATGGGCGTCGGTGACACGGCGGTCAACCTGGCCGCGACCGGGCTCGTGCAGAACGCCCTCCTCCTGTCCGGCGAGCCCCGCTACCGGGACTGGATCGCCGAGTACGTCGGCGCGTGGCGGCGGCGGGCCACCGCCAACGGTGGGATCCTGCCGGACAACGTCGCACCGGACGGCACGGTCGGCGGGCTGCTGGAGGGCCGCTGGTACGGCGGGCACTACGGCTGGTCGTGGCCGCACGGCTGGTACAGCGTCGGTCAGGCCGCGACGGTCGCGGCCCTCGCCGCCGTCGCGGCGACCGGCGACGAGTCCTTCCTGGACCTGGTGCGGCCCGCGCTGGACGAGATCATCGGTCAGGGCAAGGTCATCGCCTTCACCGAGGCCGACTCGAGCCTCCAGTCGAGGTGGCGGGCCCAGTTGGGCAAGGACGTGCGGACCCCGACCCTGCACGTCCCGCTCCGGCACGCCGACCGGGGGTGGTTCGACTACAACCCGCTGCCGATGTCGGTCCCCACCGCGCTGTGGCACCACTCCGCCGCGCCGGCGGACCGGGAACGCCTCGAGTGGCTGCGCTCGGCCAGCGGTTACGACTGGAGTGCCGTGCGGGCGTTCCGCGGCAAGGAGGAGGCCGGGCACGAGGAGCCCTGGTTCGCCTTCCTCGCCGGCGACTACCCCGAGTACCCCGAGCACGTTCTCGCCGCCGCGCAGGCCCAGGTGCGGCACCGGCTCGCCCGCATGGAGCGCTACCGCGGCCACGAGGTGCCCGAGGCCGACATCCACCTGTGGCAGCAGTCCAACCCGGTGGTCACCGAGGCGCTGGTGCAGCTCACCTGGGGCGGTCCGCAGGTCATCTACAACGGCGGTCTGCAGCAGGCCCGCGTGCGCTACCACGACGCCGACGCCGGCCGTCCCGGCCTGCCGCCCTCGGTGGCGGCGCTCGTCTCCCGGATCGACCCGGAGGCGACCGTGGTGGACCTGGTCAACCTCGACCCCGCGGACCGCCACGCGGTGATCGTGCAGGCGGGCGCCTTCGCCGAGCACACCATCCGCACGGTCCACCACACCGTGTGCGAGGACCCGTCCTGGATCGGCGACCTCTACGACTACGGTCACGGCGAGCCCGTGGTGCTCACCGCGTCGACCCGGGTCGGCGGACCCTGGTTGCGCGTGGAGCTTCCCCGCTCGACCAGTGTCCGCCTCACCCTGCGGCTGGACCTGCGCACTCACCCCTCTTCGTACCGCACGCCCTTTGACTAGACGCGTTGGAGTTGGAACCGCTGGTTCGTGGCACTGCTGACGGTGTACTGGGAGATGCGGGCGCCGTCGGCGGTGGAGGCCGACGCGACGTCCATGGCCAGCCCGCTCTGCCGGTTCACGAGGCTCACCACGCCGCCGCCCTGGTCGACCACCCGCCACTGCTGGGTGGTGGCGTTGGTGTCGGGCTGCTGGGTGATGTCGGCGCCGGTGGTGGAGTTCGCGACCTGGAGCACCAGGCCGCTGTGCCGGGCCCGGACCCGGTAGTGGCCGCCGCCGGAGTCGAGGAAGTCGAACTGCTGGTTCAGGCCGGTGTTGGCGGACCACTGGATCAGCGTGGCGCCGGCCGCGGTCGACGCGCCGTTGATGTCGGCCCGTTTGCCGCTGTGCTGGGCGACGAGGCGGTAGTAGACGCCGGTCTCCACCGGGCCCGTGCTGGCGCCCTGGCCCGTCGCGCGGTACCTGTGGCCGGCCTCGGCGGGGAACTCGACCAGGTCCGTCTCGGGTTTCGCCGGCGTGACCACGGTGTCGGTCGTCGTGTCGCGCAGCTCGAAGGTGCCGGTGAACATGCGGTTGCGGACCCGGACCGGACCCGCGCGGTCGGGTGTGATGGTCAGTTCCCGGGTCTGGCCGCCGCTCCACGCCGCGCCGACGGTGTACCCGCCGCGGCCACGCAGGCCGGCGACACTGCCGGCCGGCCACGCCGGCGCCAGTGCGGGCAGCACGTGCAGCTCGCCGGTGTGGCTCTGCAGCAGCATCTCGGCGATCCCGGACGTGGCGCCGAAGTTGCCGTCGATCTGGAACGGTGGGTGCAGGTCGAACATGTTGGGCGCCAACCGGTCCGTGGTCACCAGGGCGCGGATCAGGTCGTGGGCCCGCCCGCCCTCCTCCATGCGTGCCCAGTAGTTGATCTTCCAGGCGAGTGACCAGCCGGTGCCGGCGTCGCCACGCAGCTCCAGGGTGCGGCGGGCGGCGGTGAACAGTTGTGGGGTGCCACGCTTGGTGATCTGGTTGCTGGGGTGCAACCCGTACAGGTGCGAGATGTGCCGGTGGTTCGGCTCGGTCTCCACCCAGTCGTAGAGCCACTCCTGGATGTTCCCGCGCGAGCCGACCTTCATCGGCGCCAGCCGGGCCCGTGCCGCCCGGACCTGGTCGCGGAAGCCGGCGTCCACACCCAGCACCTCGCTCGCCGCGGCGCAGCCGTCGAACAGGTCACGCAGGATCTGCATGTCCATCGTCGGCCCGGCACAGATGCTCGCGTTCGCGTGGTGGGGCAGCTCCGGCGAGTTCGACGGGTTGGTGACCAGGTAGCCCAGGCTCGGCTCGGTGACCAGGGTGGCGAGGAAGAACTGCGCCGAACCCTTCATCGCCGGGTAGTTGGCACGCAGGAACTCCACGTCCCCGGTGAACCGGTAGTGGTCCCAGATCAGCGTGGACAGCCAGGCGCCGCCGGTCTGCCACATCCCCCACACCGCGCCGTCGACGACCGAGGCGCCACGCCACGCGTCGGTGTTGTGGTGCGTCACCCAACCGGCGCTCGTCCCGTACTGCGCCTGCGCGGTGCGGGCTCCGGTGACCGTGAGCTCGTTGACCAGCCGGACCACCGGCTGGAAGCACTCGGCCAGGTTGGTCGTGTTCACCGGCCAGTAGTTCATCGGCAGGTTGGCGTTGATCGTGTACTTCGAGTCCCAGGACGGGGCCAGCTGGTCGTTCCAGATGCCCTGCAGGTTCGCCGGCTGCGTGCCCGCCCGCGAGGACGAGATCAGCAGGTACCGGCCGAACTGGAAGAGCAGCACGGCGAACTGCGGGTCGCTGACGCTGTTGTGCTGGGCGATCCGGACGTCGGTCGGCTGGTCGGCGGCCGGGGTGCGGCCGACGTCGAGGGTGACCCGCCCGAACAGCGCCTGGTAGTCGGCCACGTGCCGGGCGCGGAGGGTGTCGTACGTCCTGGCCTGGGCGTCGTTCAGGTAGGTCCGCGCCTTGCCCTGGTAGTCGCCGTTCACGGTCCGGTAGTCGACGTAGCTGGTGCCGATCGAGACCAGCAGGGTCACGCTGTCCGCGTTGGACACCCGCAGGGTGCCGCCCGAGCTGGTGGTGCTCCCGCCCGTGGTGACAACCCTGGCCAGCGCGAGGAACCGGACCGTGCCGGCGATCCCCCGCTGGTCCCCGGAGACGCCGTCCAGCGCGATCGTGGTGCCGTCCGGGCTCGACGCCGACGCCCGCTGCGGGGTGGTGAACGACGCCGAGAACGAGATCGAGCCGGGTGTCTCGGCCGTCAGGCGCATGGCGATCACCTGGTCCGGTGCGCTCGCGATCACCTCACGCCGGTACCGCACGTTGTTCGCCACGTAGGTCACGACCGTCGTCGCGGTGGCGAGGTCGAGCCACCGCTGGTAGCCGGACACCCCGCTCGTGCCGGGCAGGGTGAGCCGGAGGTCGCCGACGGGCTGGAAGGCCAGCTGGCCGCCCGGGATGCCGAGCATCGTCTGGTTGACCAGGTCCTGGGCCTGCGTCCACTGGTTCGCGAACACCTGCTGCCGGATCTGGGCGAGCGACGCCGCGCCACGCGGGTTGCTGTAGTCGTGCGGGCCACCGGCCCACACGGTGTCCTCGTTGAGCTGCAACCGTTCGGTGTCGGTGTTGCCGAACACCATGGCACCGAGCCGCCCGTTGCCGATCGGCAGCGCCCGCAGCCAGTCCGCGCCGGCCGACTCGTCGTACCACAGGGCCAGGTCGCCGCCCGCGCGCACGTCCGCCGGCACGGCCGAGTCGGCGCGTGCGGTCGCGGTCCACCCCGCCTGCGTCAGCACGGCGGCCGCGGCGCCGAGCTTCATCGCTTGCCTTCGGGTCAGGTCCGGCATGTCTCGTTCCTCCGCTGGTCCTCTGGCCGACCTCGATCGTCGGGTCATCGCGTGCTCATCGCCCTTCCAGGTCCGCGACCGGGCGCTCCCGGACCCGTTCCACCTCGCCGGAGCCGGCGGGCACCGCGCGGACCGCCACGCGGATGCCGTCCATGACCATCCGGATGAACACGGCGTCCGAATGGGACTCGGTGGTGTGGCCGAGGCCGGTGTACCAGGCGCGCCCGGCGCCGGCGCCGTGCCACCACTCGACCGGGCGGTCCGCGCCCGGCGTGCCACCGTCGCGTGACGGCTCGGCCACGCGCACGAGCACCCGCACCGCGCTGGGCGGACCGCGGAACTCGCGCCACTCGTCGAGGTGGTCCCAGGTCGCCGGCAGCCGCGCGGTCGAGTCGGTCATCCGGTCCTCGACGACGAGGGTCGCCTGCTGCTGTGTGGGGCGTGCGGCGAAGTACCCGCCGACGCAGCTGCCGTACCAGTCCCAGGTGCCGGCCGCGTCGTGCACGCCGACATAGCTGCCCCCACTGTTCACATAGGACCCGAAGGGGATCCGTCTGGTGGGGGTCGAGCGCCAGACGACGGCCTCGTAGTGTGCGGTGTTCCGCGGCGCGCACGTGTCCGCGCCCACGTGTCCGTTCGGGTCGGCGAGCTGGTGGATGGACGCGACGCCGACGGGCACAGAGCCGTGCCGGGAGCCGGCCGTACTCGCGAACAGGAGCACCTGCGTCAGTGGCGCGGCCAACGCCATCGAGGGGAACAGAGCGAGCGCGCCGGCGCCGATGCCCACGGCGCCGACGCCACGTAACAGCGCGCGACGGGAGATGTCGTTGGTCATGGTGGGCTTCTCCCCCGGTGGTGGTGCCGGCACCGTCGTCCGGCCGGTGGTCAGCCGAGTGTCCACTGCTGGTTGCTCCCGCCGTTGCAGGTCCACAGCTCCACCAGCGCGCCGTCGGCGGTGGACGCTCCGGTCACGTCGAGGCACAGTCCGGACTGGACGCCGGTGATGGTGCCGTCGGGGTTGCGCAGCCACTGCTGGTTCGCCTGGCCGTTGCACGACCAGAGCACCACCTTCGTGCCGGCACCGGTCTGGTTGTCGTACGCGTCCAGGCACATCGTTCCGCCCGCGACGGTGAGCTGGTTGCCCGTGGTGTGGGTCCAGCTCTGGTTCGGCCGGCCGTCGCACGTCCAGATCCGCGCCTGGGTGCCGGCCGTGGTGTCGGGCACGTCGAGGCACTTGCCCGCGCCCACCGCGTGCACCGGTCCGGCGGTCGGGCCACCGCCGGAGCCGCCGCCGGCCACCCGGTACATCACGACCCCGTGCCCGGGCACGGACGCGCTGATCGTGCCGGTCGTGGTGGACGTGGCCCCGGTCCACAGGTCGGTCAACGTGTAGCCGCTCGCGCCGGTCTTGCCGATCGCGGCGGCGGTGGTGGAGATGGTGGTCGTGGCACTGCCCTCGTTGAACAGCACCACCGACACGTCGCCGTTCGCGAGCGGTTTGGCCAGCACGTCGCGGCCGCCCGACGAGGACACCATCCTGCCCTGCCTGCCGAGCGGGTCCTGGTCGACCGCGATCACCCGGGAGTTGGTCAGGATGCTCAACGTGGTGGCACTCGCGTTGGGGATGTTGTTGCCGGCGATCAGCGGCGCGGCCATCTCCGCCCACAGGCTGAAGTGGGCCCGGTCCTCGGTGGCCGACATGCCGTTGCCGACCTCCAGCATGTCGGGGTCGTTCCAGCCGCCGGGCCTCGCGTAGTCCGCGAGCCCCACGTTGGCGCGGAAGATGGAGAGCATGCTGGCGTAGTTCGCGGCGATGTCGCCGGTCGTGCGCCAGCTGTTGCCGACACCCGCGCCCCAGGTCCACACGTTCTCCTGGCCCCAGTTGCACAGGCTGAACACGATCGGGCGGCCGGTCGCGGCCAGCGCGTCACGCATGGCCGTGTAGCGGGTCCGGGCGCTGACGCCCTGGTTGTTGCAGTTGTCGTACTTCAGGTAGTCCACGCCCCAGGACGCGAAGAGGGTGGCGTCCTGGCGTTCGTGACCCAGGCTGCCGGGGAAGCCGGCGCAGGTGGCGGAGCCCCCGTCCTCGTAGATGCCGAGCTTGAGGCCCAGGGAGTGGACGTAGTCGGCGAGGGCGGCGATGCCGTTCGGGAACTTGGCCGGGTCCGGCACCAGGTTCCCGTTCGCGTCCCGGTTGCGGGTCATCCAGCAGTCGTCGATGTTGACGTACTGGTAGCCGGCGGCCTGCATGCCGTTGTCGTGCATGGCCCGCGCGGTCGACCGGATCAGCGAGTCGGACACGTTGCAGCCGTAGGCGTTCCAGTCGTTGAAGCCCATCGGCGGGGTCCGGGCCAGCCCGTTGTCGAGCGCGAGCGCGGGCGGGGCCGTGGTGACCAGGGCGATCGGTGTCACCGCCACCGTCATGGTCGCCGTCGCCGCCGCGGCTACCGCGAGGTGCCCGAGACGTGTGGCGATCGTGCGGGATCCGGGCATGGCTGTGCTCCCTTCCAGCAGGGGAAATGGGACTAGACCGCCGTGATGGTCCACTGGTTGTTGGTGCTGCTGTTCGGGGTCCACAGGACCACGGTGGATCCGGACGTGGTGTTGCCCGCGCCGTCCAACGCGGTGCCGGTGCCCCGGTTGACGATCTGGTACCGGCCGTTGCCGAGGTTGTTCAACCGCCACTGCTGGTTGTTGCCGCCGTTCCACGCCACCTGCATGACGCTCGCGCCGTTGGCGGTGTTGCCCCAGCTGTCCGCGACCATCCCGTTGGTGCGGTTGACGATCCGGTAGTAGCCGCCGCCGGCGTCCACCAGCTGCCACTGCAGGTTCGTCGAGCCGTCGTACGGCCACTGCTTGAGCACCGACCCGGACGCGACGTTGCCGCCGCTGTCGAGGACCAGGCCGGTGGTGACGTTCGCGATCCGCACCCAGCCGGTGGGGGTCGGCCCGGCGCCCAGGCTCGGGATCTGGCCGGAGAAGGTCAGCTTCACCACGTACGCCGGGGCGCTGAAGGGCATGGACGGCAGCCGGAGGTGCAGGCCGGCGCCGTCCTGGGTGCGGTCGGGCAGGTTGACGTACGTGCCGGCCGTGGCGCCGAGCAGCTGCGCCGAGGTGAGGGTGCTCAGGTTGATCCGGTTCGAGTTGAGGGTCGTGATGGTGAACGTGCTCCCGGGCCAGCCGAGCACAGTCGCGTACAGGGTCCTGTTGTCCTTGTCGCGGGTGAACCGGATGTCGGTGTTGGTGCCCGCGACCGGGGTGGTGAACGAGCCGCCGCCCATCTTCGTCGGTCCCTCGCCGTACACCGACCACGCGCGGGTGGCGTAGACGGACTCGCCGAACCGCTTGAGGTAGTCACCGATGCCGAGCAGGATGCCGCGCTGTCCACTCGGGATGGTGCCGTCGGCCATCGGGGCGATGTTCAGCAGCATGGTGCCGTTCTTGCTGACCCGGTCGAGCAACGAGTGCAGCATGGCGTTCAGGGAGTAGTAGCCGATGCCGACCGTGTAGCACCAGCTGGAGCTGGAGATGCTGTCGTCGGTCAGCCAGTACGGGTTCTGTATGTCCGCCGGCCCGCCGCGCTCGAAGTCGAAGACCTCGCCCCGGTTGTTGAACCCGTCCTTGTAGGTGGCGACCACGTCGGCGTTCCACGCGACGGCCCGGTTGTAGTAGTAGGCGAGGAAGTTCAGCCGCTGCGACTCGTCGACCTGGGGCAGGTTGAAGTCCTGCCAGAGCAGGTCGGGCCGGTAGCCGTCGACGACCTCCCTGAGCTTGTCGAACCAGAGCTGGTTCTGCGTCGCCCGGTCGAGCTGGCCGTACAGCTTCCGCAACGACATCGTGGACTGCGCGGGCACGTGGTCGTAGAAGCCGGTGAAGTTGTACGCGTGGTGCAGCGACACCATGAACCTCAGTCCCCTGGCGCGGATCGCGTCGGCGTGCAGCCGCACGAGGTCCAGCTGGGGACCGGTGCGCACCGAGTTCCACTCGTTCACCGTGCTGTTCCACATGGAGTAGCCGTCGTGGTGCTCGGCGACCGGTCCGGCGAACCTCGCGCCGGCGTCGAGGAAGAGCTGCGCCCACTCGGCCGGGTCGAAGTTCCCGCCCGCCGACCTCAGCCTCGGCGCGAACTGCACCCAGTTGCCGGCCTTGTCCCGCGCCCCGTTGACGAAGTTGTGGTACGGCCACGCCGACGGGTCCCCGAACACCGCCTTGTGGTGGTTGTTCTCGTTGGACCCGTTGATGTACATGTTGCGCGGGTACCACTCGTTGCCGAACGCGGGGACGCTGAACACGCCCCAGTGGTAGTAGATGCCGAACTTGGCGTCGGAGAACCACTCCGCGGCGGGCGGGTGCTGGTCGACGGACGCCCACGTCGGGTCGTAGTGGCTCGGGCCGACCGTGGCCGTCGCGGCGCCGGGGCGCAGCAGTCCGGCCGCTGCCGCGCCGCTCACGCTCAGCAGGCCCAGCACCGCGCGGCGGTTGAGGGTGGACATTGCGGGGAGACCTCCTCGGTCCGGGGTGTCACGCGGTGAACTGCCACCAGTTCATGTTGAGCAGGTAGCCGCTGCCGCCGGTGAACCTCAGGTACAGGTCCTGCGTGCCGGTCGCCCCGCTCACCGCGCAGGACACCGTCGTCCAGGTCTGCCAGCCGCCGGTGCCGGGCACGGCGCACCGCCCCACGACGGCGCCGGTCGCGCTGCCCAGGCGGAGTTCGACGGTGCCGCCGCTGGTCGCCGACGCCACCCGCGCGCTGAAGGTGCGCGCGCCGGCGCCGAAGGCGACGCTCTTGACCTTGGTCCAGTCGCCGTTCTCGATCCAGCCGACGTTCATGCCGCCCTCGCCGGCGGGCTCGGTCTCGATGCCGGACTCCGACGCCATCGTCTCGGCTTCCTGGCGCACGTAGGGGTTCAGCGTGTCGGCGGCGGGTGCGCCGGACGTGGTCATGGTCATCGCCGGGATCGTGCCGTCGGCGTTGTAGGTGAACTTCTCCACCGCGACCGACCGGGTGTAGCCGCTCCCGCCCGGCAGCGCGCCGTTGTGGTAGAAGAAGTAGCTGCCGCCCTTGAAGTCGACGACGCCGGCGTGGTTGGTGAAGCTGGCGCCCTGGGTCGGCATGACCGTCCCGCGGTAGGTCCACGGCCCGGTCGGCCCGGGCGCCGTCGAGTAGGCGATGAACTCCGAGCAGCACCGCGCGGCGAACACGTTGTAGTACAGGCCGCCCCGCTTGTACACCCACGGCGCCTCCTCGAACAGGGTCGGGCGGCTCGGGTTGCCGGTGCGGGTGCCGAACCCGGCCGTGGTGAGCGGGATCTGGGTGGGGCTGCCCGAGTACGAGGTCATGTCGGCGTTCAGCCGGACGTACCACAGGTTCGGGTTACCCCAGTACAGGTAGGCCTGCCCGTTGTCGTCGACGAACACGGTCGGGTCGATCTCGCCGTTCTCCACCAGCGGCCGTCCGATGGCGTCGCGGAACGGCCCGGTGGGGCTGTCCGACACCGCGACCCCGATCGCCATCCGGCCGGTTGCCCGGTTGCGCGTCGGCACGTACCAGTAGAACCTGCCGTTGCGGTTGACGGCCTGGCCGGCCCACGCGTTGGCGTCGGCCCAGCTGAAGCTGGCGAGGTTCAGGGGCGAGCCGTGGTCGGTCCAGTTCACCATGTCCGCCGACGACCACACCCGCCACTCCCGCATGGTGAAGGTGGTCGAGCCGTCCTCGTCGTGTCCGGTGTAGAGGTAGACGCGGCCGTCGTACACCAGCGGCGCCGGGTCGGCGGTGTAGATGTGCTGCACGATGGGGTTGTCGGCGCGTGCGGTCGCCGGCGACAGCGCCAGCAGGCACAGGGCGGCCAGCACCCAGGCGAGTTGTCGTCTCATCGCCGCCTCACGGGGTGGACAGTTCGAAGCGTTGGAGGGTGACCGTGCCGCCGAGGGCCTGGGTCGCGTAGTTGAAGACCGCGTACCGGTAGCCCATGAAGAACGTCCAGTTGTTGTTCAGCGTGAACGCCGGGCCGAGGCGAGTGAAGGTGACGCCGTCGGTGCTGTAGGAGAAGGTGGCCTGCCGGCCGGCCCCCGGCCGGATGTCGGCGTTGGCACGCAACCAGATCCGGGTGCCGGCGAAGTCGCTGCCGGCGACCTCGGCGCCGGTGTTGGTGGTGTTCCAGTTGCCGTCCATGGCCAGCCCGTTGACCATGACCACCCGGTTGCGGCCACCGTCGCGTTTGATCCCGAGCCACGCCGAGGAGTCCCGCAGCATCGCGAGGCCGGTGCGGTCGCCGTCGCGCATGCCGGACAGGTCGAGCGTGACCGTCGCCGTGGAGGTGGGCCCCTGGATGCGGTGGGTCAGGGTGTTCCGCGCGGAGTACAGGTCGGTGGTCACGGTGGCCGTCTGCAACCGCACCCCGTTGTTCACCGAGTACCTGGCGGTGTCGGGGTTGTGGTTCCACTCCCAGTCCGGTCCGAGCGCGGGGCCGGGGAAGGTGTCCACGCCGGTCATCGGTTTCACCGGGTGCGGCGGCAGGTTCGGGAACGGGTAGCTCGCGCCCCAGCCGCCGTTCACCGTCTGGATCTGCGGCCAGCCGTCGGCGGTCCAGGTGATCGGCGCGAGCACCGGCACGCGGCCGCCGGGGTAGGCGTCGACGAACGCCATGTAGTACCACTGGCCGTTCTGCGTCTGCACCAACCCGCCCTGGTGCGGCACTCCTCCACCCGGGATCGGCGTGGGCATGTTCAGCAGCACCTGCCGCAGCGTGTACGGGCCGAACGGGTTGCTGGCCTTGAGGATGTACTGGCCGTTGGCGGGCCGGGTGAGGAAGATGTAGTAGCTCCCGTTGCGCTTGTAGAACCGGGCGCCCTCCAGCGTGCCGATGTTGGACGGGGTCGAGAACACCTGCTGCGAGCGGACCTCGGACTTCCCGTCCGGCGACAGCTGCGCGACGCTGATGTTGGTGTTCCCGTACGCCACGTACATGGTGTCGTTGTCATCGACGAGCAGCCCGGCGTCGTAGTAGCACTTGTTGATCGTCGTGTACCGCTGCCACGGGCCCTCCACCGCCGTCGCGGTGTAGATGTGGGTGTTGGCGAAGTCGACGCAGCCGCCCCAGTAGAAGGTCCTGTTGCTCGGGCGGTAGTTGAGGAACGACGCCCAGATCCCACGCACGTAGCCGCGGCCGCCGGTCAGGTCGTACTTCGCGCCGAAGTCCAGCCGCGGCACGGAGTGACCGGCGAACTCCCAGTTCACCAGGTCGTAGGACCGCAGGATCGGCGCCCCCGGCGAGTAGTGCATCGTCGACGCCGAGTAGTAGTAGGTGTTGTCGACGCGGACGATGTCGATGTCCGCGAAGTCCTGCCACAGCACGGGGTTGGTGTAGTTCGCGGCCGGTTGGGACGCGGCCTGCGTGGGCGTCCCGGCCACCGGCCCGCTGCCGAGCAGAGCGGCTGCCACGAACGCCACCGCCACGGTACGCAGTCGTCGGCGTGCCATCGGAGTCCCTTCCTCGGGTTCAGGCGCGGGTCCACTTCTGGTTGTTCTGGTTGTTGCAGGTCCACAGGATCAGGCGCGCGCCGTTGGCGGTGGCGGCCTGGTTGACGTCCAGGCAGAGTCCGGATCCGGCGTTGGTGACCGAACCGTCGGAGTTGACCGTCCACCGCTGGTTGTTCTGGCCGTTGCAGGACCAGATGATCACCTGGGTGCCGTTGGTCGTGCCCTGGTTGTAGGCGTCGAGGCACTTGTCGCCGAAGACGCGGACCTCGCCGTTCGGCCAGGTGGTCCACAGCTGGTTCGCGGCGGTCTGGCAGTCCCAGATCACCACGGCCGCATTGGCCGCGGTCGAGGCGTTGTCGGTGCCCACGCAGCGTCCCGAGCCGGTGCCGCGGAACCGGGACGTCGTGCCGGCGAGCGGGGTGCCGCCGGCGACCCGGTAGGCCGCCACGCCGTGCGCGGGGACGCTCGCGGTGATCTGGCCGGACGTGGTCGACGTGCCGCCGGTCCACTGGTCGGTCAGCGTGAACGACCCGCCGGCGAGGCCGATCTCGGCGGCCGTGGTCGTGACCGTGGTGGTCGCACCGCCGCGGTTGAACAGCCCGACCGCGACCGAGCCGTCGGCGAGGGGTTTGGCGAACACCTCGGTGTTCCCGTCGTCGCGCACCCGCCGCCCGCCCGCGCCGAGCCGGTCCTGGTTCACCGCGATCAGGCGCGGGTTGCGCAGGATCGCGCTGACGTCGGCGGACATGGTGCGGATGTCGTTGCCCGCCATGAGCGGCGCGGCCAGCAACGCCCACAACGCGAAGTGCGACCGTGACTCGGTGAGGGTCAGGCCGGGACGCCCGACCACGAGCATGTCGGGGTCGTTCCAGTGCGTCGGACCGGCCTGGGCGGCCAGCGGCGCGGTGATGTCGACGACGTTGCCGACACCCATCGGGTAGCTGTTGGTGTTGCCGTTCTGCCAGATGTCCAGCAGGTCCTCGGTCGTGCGCCACAGGTCGGCGACCTCGCCCCAGTTGTACTTGTCGCCGGTGGCGGCGTGGTAGCTGTTGGGGTTGATGCTGTAGACGATGGGCCGGCCGGTGGCACGCAACGCGTCACGCATGATGGTGAACCGGGCGACCTGCTGGTCCCGGGTGCCGTCGGGTGAGCACCAGTCGTACTTCAGGTAGTCCACACCCCAGGAGGCGAAGGTGCGGGCGTCCTGGGCCTCGTGCCCCATGCTGCCCGTCGAGCCCGGGTGCGCGCCGCCGCGCTGCGCGCAGGTGCGTTCGGTGGGCACCTGGTAGATGCCGAACTTGAGGCCCTTGCCGTGGATGTAGTCGCCCAACGCCTTCATGCCGCCGGGAAACTTGGTGGGGTGGGCACGCAGGTTGCCGGCCGCGTCCCGGTTCGGGTCGAACCAGCAGTCGTCGACCACCACGTACTGGTAGCCGGCGTCCCGCATCCCCGAGGAGACCATCGCGTCGGCGGCCTGGCGAACCTGCGCTTCGGTGATGCCGCAGCCGAAGCTGTTCCAGCTGTTCCACCCCAGCGGCGGCGTGACCGCCGGGCTCCCGGGCGCAGCGTGCGCCGGGGGCTGGTGCGGTGCCGAGAGAAAAGCGAACGCGGCGACCGGGACGGCGAGCATCCGAATCAGTCGAGTGCGCGCAGAAGAGGCATTTTTCGCCTTGCACATGAGAACCCCATCATCGTTGACGGTGAGCACCCCGCGTCGAACGGGGATGCTCAATCAGGTTCGTACATCGCTCATCCCAGACGATTCATGTGAACGCTAACACACGTCGGGATGGAGGCCAAGCGGCTGAAATGGGCAACTTCTGAAAACGTTTCAACGAGAAGAGTCCACGAGTTGTGAACGTACACATTGGCTGGCAGAAGGGCACGCGGAATCGCCCGAGAACCCGGACCGAGCCGATGGTGCTCCGTTCCGAGAGCGCTCCCGAATACGCGATCAGCCCTTCGCCGACCATCGTGAAGGGGAAATCACGTGACACCCGGCACCGACTGTCGGTTCCGTTGGCCACTCCGTGTCCCTGGTCGCGAGCTCCCATCCCCTGTCAGGTCATCGAGCCACAGACAACATATGTACATGTAGTGCAGGCGTGCTGTTAAGTCCAGTGTTCAGCGGTGAGCACCGCAGTTCTACTCACGGACCGTCTCAGACATATGATGTCTGTGCTACGGTCTGTAGGTGTCATTGACCGATGAGGCGATCACGCGCATCCGGGGGCTGATCCAGTCCGGACAGCTGCGGCCCGGGGCCAAGCTGCCGCCCGAGCAGCAGCTCGCCGCCGAGCTGGGCATCTCCCGCAGCCCGATGCGTGAGGCGGTCAAGGCCCTGGCCGTCGCCCGGGTCCTCGACGTCCGCCGCGGCGACGGTACCTACGTCACCAGCCTCGCCCCGGCCGAGCTGCTCGAGGGGCTCGGGCTGGCCGTCGAGCTCATGCAGGGCAACACGTTGTTGGAGCTCACCGAGGTGCGCCGGCTGTTCGAGCCGGTGGCCACCGGCCTCGCGGCCACCCGGGTCACACCCGACCAGCTCGCCGAGATCAAGGGCCACCTCGACGCCATGCACGCCGCCGCCGAGGACGTCGAACTGCTCAACAAGCACGACGCCGCGTTCCACCGCGCGGTCGTCGCGGCGACCGGCAACGAGGCGCTGACCACGCTCATCGACGGCATCTCCAGCGGCACGCTGCGCGCCCGCGTGTGGCGCGGCATGGTCGAGGCGAACGCCGCCGACCGCACCCTCGCCGAACACGAGGCCATCTACGACGCCCTCGCCGACGGCGACGCCAACCTCGCCCAGGCGGCGGCCCTGATGCACGTCAGCACCACCGAGCAGTGGCTGCGCCGGGTGCACGCCGCGGCGGAGGGCGCCGCCCCGGACACGGCCGGGGAGTGACGGCTCCGCCGCTAGTTCTGCCGTTTCCCACTCGTGATGCGGGACATGACGAGTGCGACCAGGATGATCGTGCCGTTGAGCGCGCCGATCCACTGCGCCGGGACACCGGCCAGGGTGAGCACGTTCTGGATCATGTAGAGCAGCAGGATGCCGGTGAACGCGCCGAACAGGGTGCCACGCCCGCCGTTGAGGCTGACGCCGCCGATCACCGCCGCCGCGAACACGGTGAAGATGTAGCCGTTGCCCTGTGCGGCGGCCACGGACGCGAGCCGGCCGGCGAGCAGCAGCCCGCCGAGTGCGGCGAGGACGCTGGCGCCGATGAGCACGATCCAGACGATGCGGTCGGTCCGGATGCCCGCGGCCTTCGCCGCGTCCGGGTTGCCGCCGATCGCGTACAGGCTGCGTCCGAACCGGGTCTGTCCCAGTAGGACGATGCCGGCGGCGAACAGCAGCACGCAGATCCAGATCGACGCCGGGACCCCGGCCCACTGGGTGGTGCCGAGGTAGAGCATCGACTCGGGCATGCCGAAGAAGGTCTGGCCACCGGAGATGCCGGTGAGCAGACCGCGCAGGACGATCAGCATGCCGAGGGTGACCACGAACCCGCTCAGCCCGAACCGGACGATCAGCAGCGCGTTGAGCGTCCCGACCAGCACCCCCACCAGCAGCACCACCGGCACCGCCGCCCACGCGGGCAGCACGCCGAGGGAGTGCCCGCCGGTGATCGTCAGCCAGGCCGCCACGCCGGGTGCCAGGCCGAAGGTGGACTCCAGCGAGAGGTCCATCTTGCCGACGATCAGCACCATCGTCTGGGCGAGCACCAGCAGCGCGATCTCGGACATGGTCTGCAGGATGTTGATCACGTTGTCGTACTGGAGGAACACGGGGTTCACCAGCTGGCCGACGACCGCGATCACGATGATCCCGGGCACCAGGGCGAGGTCGCGCAGGTTGGCGAGGGCGGGCCGGCGGCGCGGCGTCCCGGTGCCGGTCACCTCGGCCCGCACCATGGTGGGGCTATCGGACATCGAGGTCGACTCCTTCCATGGCCGCCACGACCTCGCGGTCCTGCCAGCCGGCGGGCAGTTCGGTGGTGAGCCGGCCGTGGACCATGACCAGCAGGCGGTCGCACAGCCGCAGGTCGTCGAGCTCGTCGGAGGCGATCAGCACCGCGGTGCCCGCCGCGGCGGCGTCCGCGACCTTGCCGAGGAGGAACTCCTTGGAGCGCACGTCGACACCGGCCGTGGGGGTGATCAGGACCAGCAGCCGGGGATCACCGGCCAGCGCCCGTGCCATGACGACCTTCTGCTGGTTCCCGCCGGACAGCGCCGAGACCGGCAGCTCGGGGCCGGGTGTCTTCACCTCCAGCCGGGTGATCATCGTGCCGGCCAGGCGGTCGCGTTCGCCGGACCGGACGAGGATGCCGGGACCGAGCCGGTCCATGACCGTCATCGTGGTGTTGTCCGCGATGGACATCTCGGGCACGTAACCCTGGTGGTGCCGGTCCTCCGGCACGAACCCGACGCCGGCGCCGAGTGCGGCCGGGACGTCGCCGGGGCGCGGGCGGCGGTCCCCGACGAGGATCGTTCCCGAGCGTGCCGCGCGCAGCCCCACGAGGGTTTCGGCGAGCTCGGTCTTGCCGCTGCCACCCGACCCCGCCAGGCCGACGATCTCGCCGGGCGCGATGGCGAAGGACACGTCCGCGTAGTGGGGATCGAGGCTCAGCTCGTGCACCTGGAGCACGGGTGGCGCACCGGGTCGTGCCGAGGTGGTCCTGGTTTCGGCGGCGACGGCGTTCTCACCGGTCATCGCCGCGACCAGCTCGGCCTTCGGCAGCTCCGCCACCGGCGCGGTCAGGACGTGCCGGGCGTCGCGGTAGACCGTGACCGTGTCGCAGATCTCGTAGACCTCCTGCAGGTGGTGGCTGATGAACAGGAAGGTGACGCCGTGGCGCTGGAGGTCGGCGAGGTGCCCGAACAGCCGGGTGATGGCGGCGCCGTCGAGCTGCGCGGTCGGCTCGTCGAGGATGACGAACCGCGCGCCGAACGACAGCGACCGCGCGATCTCGACGAACTGCCGCTGCTCCACGGACAGCTCCCCCGCCGGCCGGCGGACGTCGACGTCCACCGACCAGCGTTCGAGCAGCTCGGCCGCCGCGCGGCGCACCGAGGACCAGCGGATCAACCCCCGCCGGGTCTCCTGCCGGTTGAGGAACAGGTTCTCCGCCACCGACAGCTCGGGGATGATCGTCGACTTCTGGTACACGCAGGCGACCCGCGATCGCCAGGCGTCCCTTTCGGACGGTCCCGGCGCCGGTCGTCCGCCGAACCGGACGGTGCCGGAGTCCGGCTCGGTCAGGCCGGTGAGGATCGACACGAGCGTGGACTTGCCGGCGCCGTTGCGCCCGACGAGCGCGTGTGTCTGCCCCGGGAGGATGGTGATGTCGGCGTGGTCCAGCGCGACCGTGGCGCCGTAGCGCTTGACGACCTGGCTGGCCTCGGCGACCGGCACGATGCTGCTCATGTCCGTCAGCTCTTGTTGTTGCCCCACAGGGACCTGTCGTCCACCGTCACGCTGTCGACCGGCCCGAAGGAACCGCCGTCCGCGGTGACGAGCGGCGCGGCGAGCTGGTCCTCCATCAGGCCGTCGCGGACGGCCACGATGGTGCTGTCGTGGTCGGTCTTGCCGGCCTTGGGCTTCTTGCCCGCGATGGCGTCCTTGACGTACTGCAGTGCGTACTTGGCGAACAGGTCCGCGGGCTGGGAGACGGTCGCGTCGATCTCACCGGAGCGGATCTTGTCGAGCTCCTCGGGGATCCCGTCGTTGGAGACGATGAACACGTGCTTCGGGTCGGCGGCGGGGACGAGCAGGCCGCGTTGCCTCAGCAGCTGCAGGGTGCCGGCCAGGGCGAAGCTGGACTGCATGTAGATGCCCTTGATGTCGGGGTTCGCGGTCAGGCGGGTCTGCAGCTTCTGGGCCGCGGTGTTCGCGTCCCAGTTGGTGGCCTCGCCGAAGACCGTGATGTCGGGGTAGTCGGACTTCATGCAGTCGTTGAAGGCCTCGGTGCGGTCCCGTCCGTTGATCGAGGCGAGGTCGCCCTGGAGCATCACGACCTTGCCCTTGCCGCCGAGCTTGGTGCCGAGGAAGTGGCAGGCCTTCTCGCCGTAGGCCCGGTTGTCCGCGCGCACGACCATGTAGACGTTGCCCTGGTCGGGCCGGGTGTCGACGGACACGACCGGGATCTTCTTGTCGGCCAGCTGTTGGAGGGTCGGGGTGATCGCCGCGGTGTCCTGCGGCGCCATGACCACGCCCTTGACGCCCTGGCTGATCATCGTCTGCACGTTCGCGGTCAGGTTGGCGACGTCGTTCTGCGAGTTGGTGGTCTTCAGCTCGAGGCTGAGCTGGCTGCCGTACTCGGGCACGTACTTGATGTAGGCGTTCCAGAAGTCGGTGTCGGAGCGCGGGTAGTCGACCCCGACGACCGTGCCGCCGGACGCGCCGGAACCGCCGCCGCAACCGGCCAGCGCGGCCGCGGTGAGCAGTCCGGCCACGGCCCACAGGTACTTCAGTTTCATGACCTCTCCTCGTTGACAGGTTGGGGGAGCCGCAGGCCCGGGCGTCACGCCACCACTGCCGGGGACTTCTGCCAGGCCGGGCCGTCGGGGAACCGGAACCGGGCCACGGACTCCGGGTGGAGCCGGGCGCCGAGTCCCGGCACACGCGGCGCCACGTACCTCCCGTAGTCGATGCGCACCGGGTCGACGAAGTGCTCGTGGAGGTGGTCCACGTACTCGATGACCCGGTCGCGCTGTGTGCCGCTGACCGCCACGAAGTCGAACATCGCCAGGTGCTGCACCATCTCGCAGAGTCCGACACCGCCAGCGTGCGGGCACACCGGCACCCCGAACTTGGCCGCCAGCAACAGGATCGCGATGTTCTCCGTGACGCCGGCGACGCGGCTGGCGTCGAGTTGGAGGATGTCGATCGCGCCGGCCTGGAGCAGCTGTTTGAACATGACCGCGTTGTGGGTGTGCTCGCCGGTCGCCACCTTGATCGGGGCGACCGCCCGGCGGATGGCGGCATGGCCCAGCACGTCGTCGGGCGAGGTCGGTTCCTCGATCCAGTACGGGTCGAACTCGGCCAGCGGCGCCAGCCAGTCGATGGCCTGGCGGACGCCCCACGCCTGGTTGGCGTCGATGGCGATCCTGATGTGGGGGCCGACGATCTCCCGCGCGAGCCGCAGCCGGCGGACGTCCTCGTCGAGGTCGGCGCCGACCTTGAGCTTGATCTGGGTGAACCCGTCGGCGACCGCGCCGGCCGCGAGCGCGGCCAGCTTCTCGTGGGTGTAGCCGAGCCAGCCGGGGGTCGTGGTGTAGGCGGGGTAGCCCGCGTCGAGCAGCTCGGCCTGCCGGGCGGCCCGTCCGGGTTCGGCGCGGCGGAGGATGTCGAGGGCCTCGTCCCGGGTGAGGGCGTCCGTCAGGTACCGGAAGTCGACGAGGTCGACCAGCTCCTCCGGGGGCAGCTCGGCGAGCAGCCGCCAGACCGGCTTGCCCTCCCGGCGGGCGCGCAGGTCCCACGCCGCGTTGACGATCGCCGCCGCGGCCATGTGGATGGCGCCCTTGTCCGGACCGAGCCACCGCAGCTGGCTGTCCCCGGTGAGGCGGCGCGCGAACGCCCCGGGGTCGGACAGCGCGCCGGCCACCGGCATCCCCACCACGAGCGGCACCAGCGCGCGGACCGCGGCCACCTGCACGTCGTTGCCGCGCCCGACGGTGAACGCCAGGCCGTACCCCTCGTCGCCGGCGCTGGTGCGGATGGTGACGTACGCCGCCGAGTAGTCCGGTTGCGGGTTCATCGCGTCGGACCCGTCCAGGCTGAGCGAGGTCGGGAACCGGACGTCCACGGCGTCGATGGCGCTGATGACTTCGGTCAACGTGGCCGCCTCTCACATCGGCGGGGAAACAGCATATGTATGGCTACGGTATCGACGACGAGTTGTCCATAGGCAGTTCGATCCTTGGGCAGACGTCATATGTCTGTTACGGTTCTGGTGACATGACCGCGGAAACTGTTCGACTCGCCTACGGCGACACCGGCCTGGACCTGGTCATCGACCCCGAGGTCACGACCGTGGTGAGGCCTGTGCACCACCCGGCCACCGAGCCCGCCGGCACGCTGCTGCGGCGGGCACTGCGGGCCCCGGTGGCCGGGCCGCCGCTGCGTGACCGGGTCCGGCCGGGGCAGCGGGTGGCGATCTCGGCGTGCGACGGCACCCGGCCGCAGCCGCGCGAGCTGATGATCCCGGCGATCCTCACCGAGCTCGACGGGATCGTGCGCACCGAGGACGTCGTCATCCTCGTCGCCACCGGCACCCATCGCGGCAACACCGACCCGGAGCTGCGGGCCATGTTCGGCGACGAGGTCGTCGACACCGTCCGGATCGTCAACCACGACGCGCGCGACCGCGCCGCCCTGACCTGGGTGGGCCGCCACGGCGACGACGTGCCGGTCTGGCTGCACGGCGAGTGGGTCGAGGCCGACGTGCGGATCACCACCGGGTTCGTCGAACCGCACTTCTTCGCCGGGTTCTCGGGTGGCCCCAAGCTCGTCGCCCCCGGGCTGGCGGCGCTGGAGACCGTCCTGGTGCTCCACGACGCACGCCGGATCGGGCACCGGAACGCCACCTGGGGGATCACCGAGGGCAACCCGGTCCACGACGACGTGCGTGCCATCGCCGCCGCGACCGGAGTCACCTTCGGCCTCGACGTCATCCTCAACCGGGACAGGGCGGTCATCGGCGCGTTCGGCGGTGACCTGCTGGCCATGCACGCGGCCGCGACGCGGGTCGCCCGCGAGGTCGCCATGCGGCCGGTGCCCGAGCCGTTCGACGTGGTGGTGACCACCAACTCCGGCTATCCGCTGGACCAGAACCTCTACCAGTCCGTCAAGGGGATGTCGGCCGCGTACCAGGTCGCCCGGCCCGGCGCGACCATCGTGTGCGCCGCCGAGTGCCGGGACGGGTTCCCCGACCACGGTTCCTACCGCGAGGTCCTCGCCTCGGCCGGCTCCCCCGCCGCGCTGCTCGCCGGCATCGCCGCCCGGCCGGTGACGGTGCCGGACCAGTGGCAGGTGCAGATCCAGGCGAAGATCCAGCACGACTGCCGGGTCGTCATGCACACCGGCCACCTGAGCGACGCCGACCTCGCGACCGCCCATCTCACCCGGACCACCGACATCGCCGCGACGGTCGCCGAGGTCCTCGACCGCGCGGGCCCGGGCGCCCGCGCCTGCGTGCTCCCCGAGGGCCCGCTCACGATCCCGTACGTGCGGCCATGAACCTGGGCTTCGCACGCGTCGACCTCGACCGGGAGGACCGGCAGGGGCTGCCCGAGGTCGTCTACGGCCCGGGCAAGCGGCCCGGGCAGATCCGCGACATCGTGGGTGCCCTGCTCACGCACAACACCGGTCCGGTGCTGGTCACCCGTCTCGACCGGGCCACGGCGGACGCCGTGCTCGCCGAGGTGCCCGGCGGGCGGTACGACGCGGCGGCGCGGCTGCTGGCGTGGCGACCGGCCGAGGTCGGGGACGTCACGGTCGCCGTGGCCACCGCCGGCACGTCCGACGGACCGGTGGCCGTCGAGGCCGCCGGCGTCGCCTCGGCCGTCGGCCTCGACGTGGTGACCATCCACGACGTGGGGGTCGCCGGCCTGCACCGGCTCCTCGCCGAGACGGAGCGGCTCCGGGCGGCCGACGTGGTCATCGTGGTGGCCGGCATGGAAGGGGCCCTGGCGTCGGCGGTCGGCGGCCTGGTCGCGTGCCCGGTTGTCGCCGTGCCCACCTCGACCGGCTACGGCGCCGGCCTCGAGGGCGTGACGGCCCTGCTCGCCATGCACGCCTCGTGCGCGGCCGGGATCACCGTGGTCAACATCGACTCCGGGTTCGGCGCGGCGATGGCCGCGTTCCGCCTGGCGCAGGTGGTCGGGAGGAGGCGGTGAGGATCTGTGTCATCTCGCCCTTCACCGGGCTGGCCGGGGACATGCTGCTGGCCGCGCTCATCGACGCGGGGGCGCCGCCGGCGGCGGTGCGTGCCGCCGTCGCGAGCAGCGGGCTGACCGGGTGGGAGCTGCGCGTCGAGTCCCTGGTCACGCACGGGTTGACGGCTGCCAGAGCGGTCGTCGCCACCACCGACGACACCACGAGCCGTGCCGCGGCCGAACTCGTCGCGATGGCGTCGACCGTGCGTCCCACCCCGGTGGCCGAGCAGGCGGTCGCCACCCTGCGCGCGATCGCCGAGGTCGAGGGCCGGTTGCACGGCGAGCCGCCCGACCGGGTGCACCTGCACGAGCTGGGCGGGCACGACACGCTCGTGGACGTCATCGGTGTCCTGGCCGCACTCCACGCCCTCGACGTGTCCGCCGTGTACTGCCAGCCGCTGCCGATCGGCGCGGGCACCGTCCACACGGCACACGGCGTACTCCCCTGCCCCGCGCCCGCGACCGCGGCCCTGCTGCGTGGCGCCCGCACGGTCGGCACCGAGCTCACCGGCGAGACGGTCACCCCGACCGCGGCGGCGCTCCTGCGCACCGTCGGCGCCCGGTACGAACCGGCGCCGGCGTCGACCCTGCTCGCCACCGGCTACGGTGCCGGCACCCGGACGCTGCCGGACCGGCCGAACATCACGGCCGTGCACCTCGGTGACACGGCCGGCGCCGAGCACCGGGAGCTGGTGGTGCTGGAGACGAACGTCGACGACGTCACCGGCGAGCTGCTCGGCCACACCATCGCCGAGCTGCTGGCCGCCGGCGCGCTCGACGCGTGGGTGACCGCGGCGACCATGAAGAAGGGCCGGCCGGCCCACGTGCTGCACGTGCTCGCCGAACCGGAACAGGCGGCCCGGCTCGCCGACCGGGTCCTCGCCGAGACCGGCAGCCTCGGGCTGCGGCAGTACCCGGTCCGGCGCACCGCCCTCCCCCGCGAGTTCGACTCGGTCGACGTCCACGGCGTGCCGGTACGGCGGAAACGAGGCCCACACGGGGTCAAACCCGAACACGACGACGTCGTGGCCGCGGCCCGCCACCTCGGCCTCCCGGCACGCACCGTCGCCGCGCTCGCCGCCGCGGCGGACCCGGACCGATGAACACCGCTGCGCTGGCCACCACCCTCGTCGAGCACCTCGCCGGGCTCGGCCCGCTCGCGGTCGCGTTCTCCGGCGGCGCCGACTCCGCGCTGGTCCTCGCGGCGGCGGTCCGGGGCAGCGGGGCGGACGACGTGCTCGCGGTGACCGCGGACTCCGCCAGCCTCGCCGCGACCGAGCTGGCCGCCGCCCGCCGGATCGCCACCGAGCTGGGAGTCCGGCACCTGACACCGGCGACCGCCGAGCTGGACCAGCCGGGATACACGGCCAACGGCCGCGACCGCTGCTACTTCTGCAAGTCCACGGTCCTCGCCACGCTCGCCGCGGTCGCCCGGCGGCACGGGTTCCCGGCCCTCGCCACGGGCACGAACGCCGACGACGCCGTCGACCCGTTCCGGCCCGGCATCCGCGCGGGCGACGAGCTCGGCGTCCACACACCGCTTCGCGCCCTCCACCTGACCAAACGGGACGTCCGGGCCATCGCCCGGCTCTGGGGCCTGGACTGGGCCGAGAAACCCGCCGCTCCCTGCCTGGCGAGCAGGGTCCGCTACGGCATCCCCGTCACCACCGCGACCCTGGCCAGGGTCGAACGCGCGGAACACGCCGTCCGGTCGCTGCTCGACGCCCTCGGGGTGGCATGTCAGGATCTACGGGTCCGCGATCTTGGCGGTGCCGCCCGGATCGAACTCGACCAACCCCTGGCCGACCGGCTCCAGGACGACACCCGGCTGCTCGACGCCGTCCGGTCGGTGGGCTTCACCGAGGTCACGGTGGGCGCGTTCAGGTCCGGCGTGCTCAACCACGAGGAGGCAACCCGCAGTGCTGCGCTATCCCCTGCTGCACCCGCCACTGCTCGCGAGCCTCGCGGCGACCGGCCACGGCTCCCGCATCCTGATCGCTGACGCGAACTACGCGCACGCGACCAACGTGGCGCCGGGCGCGGACGTGGTCTACCTGAACCTGCGTCCCGGCCTGGTGGCCATCGACGACATCCTCACCACCCTGCTCACCGCCGTGCCCGTCGAGTCGGTCCACACGATGCGACCGGACGACGGCACCACCCCCGAGTTCTGGCAGGACTACCAACGCCACCTCGGCCCGGACCTCCCCATCGACCCCCTCGAACGGTTCGCGTTCTACCGCACGTGCCGCGAACCCGACCTCGCCCTGTGCATCGCCTCCGGCGACACCCGCCACTACGCGAACCTGCTGCTGACCGTGGGCGCCCTCCCGAGCAGCTGACGAGCAGCTGATATGGACGGGGCGCGGGCCCACGACGGACAGTGACCGTGGGCGTCACCGGGAAGCAGCTACCCGGTGACCGGCCCTTTCGGTTGACTGGTGCCCATGCAGATCGTTGATCTTGCGTCACGTCCGGACCTGCGGGACGCGGCCATGAACCTCGGCGATGTCGGGGGCGAGTTCATCTACGCCGGCCCCAGCGGGAAGATGATCGTTCCCGAGCGGTTCCAGGAGTTGTGGCCGCGGTACTTCCTCATCGGCCTCGAGGACGGCGTGCCGGTGGCCCGGGCGCTGGCCGTGCCGGTGGCGTTTCCGGCGCCGGGCCGCACCGAGCTGCCCGACCACGGCTGGGACGAGGCGATCCAGTGGGCCGCGCACGATCTCCTGGACGGCCGGGCGCCGACCGCGCTGTGCGCGCTCGAGGTCGTGATCGCGCCGCGGGCCCGCGGCCAGGGCCGGTCGGCGCCGATGCTCGCGGCGCTCAAGGCGCGTGCCGCCGAAACCGGGCTGCGCCGGCTGATCGTCTCGGTGCGGCCGATCGGCAAGGAGGCCGAACCGGAGACGCCGATGGCCGAGTACGTGGCCCGGCGCCGCGCCGACGGCCTGTTCGCCGACCGGTGGCTGCGCACGCACGAGCGGCTCGGCGCCCGGATGATCAGGATCTGCCCCTTCGCGGTGACCATCAGCGGCTCGCTCGCCGACTGGCTCGACTGGTCGGGCGTCAAGTTCGAGGACGGGGAGAACCTGGTGCCCGGCGGGATCGCGCCCGTGTACGCGTCGGTCGCCCGGGACCACGCGGTCTACGTGGAGCCGAACGTCTGGTTCGAGCACCCGATGGATCGGTGACGACGGTCCGGCGCCCGGCCCGGGAGTGTCCGGGCCGGGCGCCGGGCCCGTTCGCGGCCGGTCAGGCCGGGACGCGCTCGAAGCCGACGCGGAACAGCTGGCCGGTGCGGTCGGTGACCGCGTACAGCTCGCCGGACCGGTCGGTCACGAACGACGTGACCTGCGGCGGGAACTGGCCGATCGAGCCGGTCTCGTACTCGCCGTGGCGGCCCGCGCGGACCGCCCACGCGGTGCCCGAGCAGTAGTCGGTGGCCACGTAGGTGCCGTGGGCGAGCCGGGCGTACTGCCTGCCGCGGTAGACGTGACCGCCGATCACGGCGCAGCCCTCGACGCCGGTCTGGTAGTGGAAGACCGGGTCGGTGTAGTCGGCGTTCGCGTCGCAGCGCGACGCGTTGAACACCGCCGGGCCCTCCATGCAGGACCAGCCGAAGTTGACGCCGCCGCGCCGGTTGCCGACGTGGTTGACCTCCTCGAAGGCGCCCTGGCCGACGTCGGCCAGCCACAGCGAGCCGTCCGTGTCGAACGAGAACCGCCACGGGTTGCGCAGCCCGTACGCCCAGATCTCCGGCCGTGCGCCTGGCGTGTGCGCGAACGGGTTCCCGCGTGGCACGCAGTAGGGCAGGTCGCCGCAGCGGTGGTTCACGTCCAGGCGGAGGACCTTGCCAAGGAGCGTGCCGAGGTTCTGCGCGTTGGCGTTCGGGTCGCCGGCGCTGCCGCCGTCACCGAGGCTCCAGTACAGGTAGCCGTCCTTGCCGAACGCGAGCTGCCCGGCGTTGTGGTTGGAGAACTGGGCGTGGTCCTGGACGAGCAGGACCTGTTCGGCCGCCGGGTCGCCGAGCGGGACGCGGGACAGCGTCAACGCGCCGTCCGGCTGGCGGGAGTAGGCGAGGTAGACGTTCGCGGTGCGCCGGAAGTCGGGCGCCGGCACGATGCCCAGCAGTCCACGCTCGTTCGCGACGCTGTTCACCCGGTCGCTGATGTCCAGCACCGGGTCGGCGGCGAGGCCGGTCTCCGGGTGGAAGACCCGGACCGTGCCGCGTTTCTCGGCGATCAGCACCCGGCCGCTGTGGTCGGTGGCGGCGACCATGGCGACCGGTCGCGTCAGTCCCGACGCGACCTCGGTGGTGACCACCGTCAGCTGGTCCAGCGGCACACCGTGACCAGGGCGGGAGTCGGCGGCGGCCGTCGTGATCGTGGCGGGTAGCAGCGCGGCCGTCGCGAGCACGAGACCAATCCGTCTGAGTCCGGACATTCATCTCTCCTCAACGCAGGGAATCCCGGCGCGGAGTCATACGCGTACGGAGCGTCATAGGTTCAGGCAAACCGGTGCTACCGGATGAAGCCCGGCGCCGTCAGGGCTGCTCCTCCGGGATGGCCTCGGAGAAGACGAACACCCGGATGGCGGTGCCCGTGGTCGGGTGGACCTGGGCGAGGTAGGCGCTCGCCGGGCTGCCGACGATGCCCTCGACCGCCTCGAGGAAGTCGGCCCGGGTGGCCTCGTGCAGGGCCTCGTGGTGGCGGATCACCGCCTCGCGGTGGCCGCGTTCGCCCAGTACCGCGTCGGCCACGGTGAGGCTGTCGATGGAGAGCACCACCAGGCTGACCGGCTCGTCGTCGGAGACCGACACCTGCACGTTGCGTGGCCCCCGGCCGTAGAAGGCCCGCTCCAGGCTCGTGATCCGCTCGGCGATCGCGTTGCGCTGCGCCCTCGTTATCCGCATGCGCGTTCCCTCCGTCCGATCGCGACAGCCGACCGGAGCATTGTGCTCCGGTTCCCCCGCCGGATATCCTGCGCAGCGAGCACATCGCTCACCCCACCGGGAAACCATAGTGGCTGATCGGGTCGTGCCGCAGTGTGCGCGCCGAAAGCGGGCGTGTCACGCGGCGGAGCGACTCGAGCGAGATATCACCCGTGGTGGTCTTGAGCGAAGGTCGATGCCGGCCGGCGAGCGAGGACACCGCGGGTGCCAAGCGAAAGGGCTTGTCTCGTGGAACTGCGTTCCCTTTTCCGTGCGCCGTCGAAATCGGTCGGATATTCGCCCAAAGAACTGCGCCGGATCGTACACGAAATAGCCGCGGCACCGTCGGAATGGTCGAAATCCGTGCGATTCGACCTGTACGAGCGCGTCTATTCCAGGCTCTATCTCGACGCGGCGGTCGAGGTGTGGCTCATCTGCTGGGACATCGGACAGGACACCCTGCTGCACGACCACGGCGGCAGCGTCGGCGCGTTCGCCGTGGCACGCGGGTCGCTGTTCGAGGACCACGGCACGGTGCACCGGACCGGGCTGTCCACACGCCGGCACACGGCCGGCGACGAGGTCGGTTTCGGCGTCGACTACCTGCACAACCTGGTGAACGTGGGCACCGAGCTGACGGTGTCCATCCACGCGTACTCTCCGCCGCTGCGCGCGATGAACTTCTACTGCTGGCTGCCGACCGGGATGCACCACCTGCGGGAGATCCCGTGCGACACGCCGGAGCCGGACGTCACCGCACTGGAGGCCGAGGCCGCCGTGCTGCGGGAGGCCGTCTCGTGACCGACCAGGTTTCGGTGCTGCTCGACCAGGCACGTGCCCACATCACCCGATACTCACCGCGGGAGGCCGCCGACGCCATGCGCCGCGGCGCGATCCTGGTGGACCTGCGGCCGACCGAGTACCGGTGGCGGTTCGGCGAGGTGCCGGGCGCGATCGCGGTGTCCCGGCACGTGCTCGAGTGGCGGCTCGACGTGACCAGCGAGCACCGGCTCAAGGAGCTCCGCGCGGGCGACCGCGACCAGGAGATCATCCTGATGTGCAACGAGGGCTACACGTCGAGCCTGGCGGCGTACCAGGTCATGAGCCAGCTCGGCCTGACCCGGGTCGTCGACGTGACCGGCGGGTTCACCGCGTGGCAGGCCGCCGGGCAGCCGACGGTGTCACGCCTGTCGAGGAGATGAACGCCGGCGTCTCCCGGCGCGGGTGGCACACTCTGCGTCGCCGGCCTGTAACAGTTCTCACTCGGGGTTCGACTCCAGTGGTGGTGGGTGCCGCACCCGGGAGGTTCCTGTGCCACGCAAGCGCATCGCCGTTGCCGTCGTGCTCACGCTCGTCGCCGGGGGCGCCGCGGTCGTGCTGTCGTTCAGCCTCGCCGCCGACGACTCCGTGTCGGACAAGCCGCGGCCGCCGATGATCATCCTCACCCGGCTCGACGACGACGGTGACGAAGGCGGCGAATAGCCGCACCGGACCGCGAACACACGACAAGGATTGCCCGGCCCGCGCGTCTCGACGCGCGGGCCGACTTGACACGGGTTGGACAATAAAAAATTGGCGCGTCCACCATTCTCCAATGGCGAACACGCCTTACTAATTCGAGATTAGCCGCTGTGAGGGGTACGTGTCAAGTCAGGGGTACGAAGACGAACTGCGGTCCGAGCAGGACCACGTGGCTGGGCTCTACACGCGGCTCGACGCCGAACGGGCGCGGGTGAAAGGGAAGTACGCCGCGGCCCTGCTGGGCACCGGCGGGACACCCATGGAGCGCGACGACGAGGTGCGTGCGCAGGCCAGGGAGATGAAACGGCTCGCCGTGGCGGACAACGGGTTGTGTTTCGGGCGGTTGGACGCGCTTTCGGGGGACCATTCCTACATTGGCCGGATCGGGCTTTTCGACGAGGAGAACGACTACGAACCGGTGTTGCTCGACTGGCGGGCGCCGGCGTCGCGGGCGTTCTACGTCGCGACCGGCGCCAACCCGGAGGGGATGCGGCGGCGGCGCCAGTTCCTCACGCGTGGCCGCGAGATCGTCGAGTTCACCGACGAGGTGTTCGGTCGCCCCAGCACCGACGAACGCGGCGACGCCGCCCTGCTCGCGGCGGTCAACGCGCCGCGGGGCGCGGGTATGCGCGACATCGTGGCGACGATCCAGGCCGAGCAGGACGAGATCATCCGGCTCGACCACCCGGGGGTGCTGGTGATCGAGGGCGGCCCGGGCACCGGGAAGACGGTCGTGGCGCTGCACCGCGTCGCGTACCTGCTCTACACCCAGCGGGAGCGGATGGAACGCCACGGCGTGCTCGTCGTCGGGCCCAACCCGGCGTTCCTGCACCACATCGGCCGCGTGCTGCCGTCGCTCGGCGAGTCCGACGTGGTGTTCACGACCACCGGCGGCCTCGTCCCCGGCCTGCGGGTCACGGCCGAGGACCCGCCGGACGTCGCGCGGCTGAAGGGCTCGCTGGGGATCCTGGACGTGCTCACGGCGGCGATCGCGGACCGGCAGCGGCTGCCGGACGAGCCGGTGCCGGTCGAGCTGGGTGGTGTCACGGTCCGGATCGACGCCGACACCGCCGAGTGGGCCAGGGAGGAGGCACGCGCGAGCGGGCAGCCGCACAACGAGGCGCGGGCGGTGTTCACCGAGATCGTCACCTACGTGCTCACCGAGCGGGCGATCGGCCGGATCGGCCGCGGCTGGCTGTCCCGGGAGGACCGCGAGGGCCGGGAGCAGCTGCGGGCGGACCTGCTGACGCAGCTCGCGGCCGACGACGGGTTCGCCGCGACGCTCGACGAGCTGTGGCCGGTCCTGACCCCAGAGACGCTGCTGGCGCGGCTGTACGAGTCACCGGAACGGTTGGCCGCGGCCGGTGCCGCCGCGGCGCTGTGGCGTGCCCAGGGTGACGCCTGGACCGTCTCGGACGTCCCGCTGCTCGACGAGCTGGTCGACCTGCTCGGCCGGGACAAGGCGGCCGAGCAGGCGGCGGCGCACGCCGTCACGCTGGAGCAGCTGGCCGAGGCCGAGTACGCCGCGAACGTGCTGGACAGCCTCGTCAAGCGCCAGGACTCGATGGACGACGAGGACCACCTGTTCGCCACCGACCTGCTCCGCGCCGAGGACCTGGCGGACCGCTTCGGCGAGCACGACACCCGCGACCTCGCCGAACGCGCCGCCGCCGACCGGGACTGGACCTACCGGCACGTCGTGGTCGACGAGGCACAGGAACTGTCCGCCATGGACTGGCGGGTGCTGATGCGGCGCTGTCCCGGCAAGTCCTTCACGGTCGTCGGGGACCTCGCCCAGCGCCGCGCGGCCGCGGGCGCCACGTCCTGGGAGGCGATGCTCGAGCCGTACGTGCCGGGCCGCTGGGTGTACCGGTCGCTGACGGTGAACTACCGCACGCCCGCCGAGATCATGGCGGTCGCGGCGGCGGTGCTCGCGGAGTTCGCGCCCGGGGTCGCGCCGCCGGAGTCGGTCCGGGCGAACGGCGTCCAGCCGTGGTCGCGGCACGTCACGGCGGACGGGCTGGCGGCGGCCATCTCGGCGTTCGTCCAGGACGAGGCGGGCCGCGAGGGCACCAGCGTCGTGATCGGCCCGCCGGGTGTGCCGGGCACGGTGCCGGCGGCGGAGACGAAGGGCCTGGAGTTCGACGCCGTCCTGGTGGTGGAGCCGGACCGCATCCTGGCCGGCGGACCCCGCGGCGCGGCCGAGCTGTACGTCGCCCTCACCCGCGCGACCCAACGCCTCGGCGTCCTGCACCGGAACCCGCTGCCGCCGGCCCTGTCCGGCCTGACCGAGACGGCGAGCCGACCCACGGCCTAGGGTCCCGCGGCCGGCCCCTACGCGGCGGGGTCGGCCGCGAGGTCCGGCTGGCTGCCCAGCCGCGCGGCCCAGCGCTCGACGACGGCGGCGGCGGCGGCGTTCGCGTCGACCGCCGACACCCGGGCACCGAGTGCGGCCGCCCGCGCGGCGCGTGCCAGCGCCGCGTCGACGGCGGCGCCGAGCCGGTCCGCCGTGATCCTGCGGAACGGGAGGCGCACCCCGGCGCCGAGCCGCTCGAGGCGCCATGCCCAGTACGCCTGGTCGGCGAGCACACCGGCGACGACGGAGGGCAGGCCGGCGCGGAGCACGGCCGCGGTCGTGCCCGACCCGCCGTGGTGCACGGCGGCCCGGCACCGCGGCAGCACCGTGTCGAAGTCGAAGCCGTTCGCGAGGTACAGGTGGTCCGGCAGCGCGTCGCCGTCCGCGCCGAAATCGCTCCAGCCGGCGCAGACCAGTCCCCGCACGCCCCGCTCCTCGGTCACCCGGGCGATGCCCCGCAGCATGGCGCGGGGGTCGGCGACCGGCGTCGAGCCGAAGCCGAAGAAGACCGGCGCACTGCCGGCGTCCAGCCAGGCGGTCAGGCCGGCGGGCACGCTCTCGCCGAGACGGGCCCGCAGCTCGGGTGTCAGGGTCTGCCAGCCGACGATCTCGTGCCGCTGGTGCCACTCCACGGGCCGGGACGCGACATCCACGCTGTACAGCTCCACCGACGGGGTGTGCTCCACGCGCGGCCGGCGCTTGAACCGGGGGATGCCGAGCACGTCGCACATCTCGTCGATGTTCGGCTTGTTCTCCAGCCAGTGCCCGGCATCCAGCAGACGCCAGCTGGCGCGGTTCAGCCGGCGGGACCGCAGGTCGCGTACGGGCGAGAGGAAGCTCGCCTGGTTCCCGGCCTCGAGGACGGGGTACAGGCTGGCCGTGCGGTGCGGCACACCGAACGCCCTGGCGAGGCACTCCCCCCGGTACACCGACATGACCGTCGAGATCACCAGGTCGGCGCCCGCGCACGCGGTGACGCACGCGTCGATGATCGAGCGGTTCGCCCGGCGTTCCTCGGCGCCCAGCGCTTTCAGGAAGGCGAGGACCTTCCCGCGGGCCATGTCGTCCCTCGCCTTGTCGGAACGCAGGAAGGAGCCCATGTTCGGTTTCATCGGGACGACGTCGACGCCGGCACGCGCGGCCCATTCCGCGAGGTCCTCGTTCACCGTCAGCACCACCGAATGACCCCGGCGCCGCAGTGTGTCGCCGAGCGCGACCATCGGCTGGATGTCCCCCCGCGAGCCGTACGCGAGTATCGCCACTCTCATCGGAATCCTCCCAGCTGGAATAGGCGGACAATATCGAAGAAAGCGACGCCGGGAATATGGGAAACGACATGAGTTACGGCATGACTAATTCACGAGGAACCAGCCCTCGTCGTCGCGCACGTCATCACCGCGTGCCCGCGCGCACGCGCCGCCGGTCGTCGGGGAGGCGCACGGTGACGCCCTTCCGGTCGAGGAGTTCGAGCAGGGGCACGGCGACGCGGCGGGTCGTGTCCAGCGCCCGGCGCGCCTCGCTGACGGTGAACGGCTGCGGCAGCTCGGCCAGCGCGGTCGCCGCGGCCTGGATGCTGCCCGGCAACAGCACGACGCCCTCGGTGAGCTGGGCCAGTGCGCCGACCCGGACCGCGGCGGCCAGTTCGCGGGGGCCGAGCCCCAACTCCACGAGCCGCTCGGTCATGGGGGCGGCGAACGGCCGCGCCTCGAGATCGGCCTGGAGCTGTTCCAGCGCCTCGGCGACCGGGGCCGGGAGGGCGTCGGCGGGTCCCGCGTGGACCACCCGCCCGGCGCGGGTGGTCAGCGGCGGCGCCAGCAGCGCGTGGACCAGCGACCGGTCCGGCAGGCGCAGCGCCTGCCGGACCACGTCCACCGGCGGGCCGGGTTCGAGCGGATGGGCACGGTGCCAGGCGGCGACGAAACGGGGCAGCTCCGCGTGGAGCCGTGCCAGTTCGGTCTGCTCGACGAGCCAGTCGCCGGCCAGCGGCGGGGAGGACACGGCCACGCCCATGCGTTCGAGGTCGTCGCGGCGGACGATGCGGCGGCGACGCAGCTCGGACTGCTCGTCGGGCCGGCCGGTCAGCTCGGCGAGCACCGCGGCGCGGGCGGCGGCCGCACGACGCCTGGCCAGCGCGGGTGGCGCCACGTCCAACACCGTGCAGCCGCCGCTGATGTGGTGCCGTCCCGGGTCGCGCAGCAGGCCGCGGTCCCCGATGCGCAGCGGCAGCGGGTGGGCGAGGGTGAGCCGGGCGGTGTCGGCGCCGAGCGGCCGCACCCGGGCGGCCACCGCCGCCGACCCGAGGTGCAGCATCACGCTCGCCGGCAGGTCCGCCACGGGATCGCCGTGCACACGCACGTCGAGCACGGCGGTCAGCTGACAGCGGCGCGGGGTGAGCAGAGCGTCGCCGCGGCGCAGCTCGTGGCGTTCGATGCCGCGCAGGTTCACCGCGACCCGGGCCACGGCGTCCACTTCGGACACCGGCTGGCCGAGCGACTGCAGTGCCCGGATGCCGGTGGTGCGCCCGAGCGAGGCGATCTCCACCTCGTCACCGACCCGCAACCGGCCGGCGGCCAGGGTGCCGGTCACCACGGTGCCGCTGCCGCGGATGGTGAAGGACCGGTCGATCCAGAGCCGCACCGGCGCGGCGAGGACGGGCTCGGGAAGGCGGTCGAGCAGCCGGGTGAGCGCGGCCCGCAGCTCGGGCAGCCCGGTGCCGGCCGGTGCGCTGACGGCGACCGTCTCGACCTCGCCGAGCGAGGTCCGCGCGAGCTCGGCGAGCGCCTGCCGCCGCGCGGGTTCCGGGTCGGCGAGGTCGGCGCGGGTGATCACGCAGAGGCCGTGCCGGACGTCGAGTGCGTGCAGTGCCGCGAGGTGCTCCGCGGACTGGGGCATCCACCCCTCGTCCGCGGCCACGACGACCAGCGCGGCGGGCACCGGGCCGACGCCGGCGAGCATGTTCGGCACGAACCGCTCGTGCCCGGGCACGTCCACGAACGCGACGGTCATGCCGGGCCGCAGCTCGGTCCACGCGAAGCCCAGGTCGATCGTCAGCCCGCGGCGCCGCTCCTCCGCCCACCGGTCCGGCTCCATCCCGGTCAGCGCGCGGACCAGCGTGGACTTCCCGTGGTCCACGTGGCCGGCGGTGGCTACGACGAAGGTGCTGGCGAACACCTCACTCCCCTCCCACCGCGCCGGTCAGTCACGCCCTGAACGCCTCCACCCTGCCCCGCGCACACGAGCTGTCAACCCGGGGTGAGGTCCAGCCGGCGGCCGGCCAGGCCGCGGGGCCGGGCGACGAGCCGGTCGGCGATCGCCCGCAGCTCCCTGGCGGCGGGGGCGTCCGGCTCGGCGAGGACCACCGGCAACCCCACATCCCCCTGTTCACGCAGCCGCACGTCGAGCGGCACCCGCCCGAGCACCGGCACGGGCGTGCCCAGCAACCGGGTGAGCGCCGCCGCGACCGACTCACCACCGCCCGAGCCGAACACCGCCACGTGCTCACCGCAGTGCGGGCACGGCAGCCAGGACATGTTCTCCACCACGCCGGCGACCCGCTGGTGGGTCTGGGCCGCGACCGCGCCGGCCCGTTCCGCCACCTCCGCCGCGGCCCGCTGCGGTGTGGTCACGACCAGCAGCTCCGCCGTGGGCAGCAGCTCGCCGACGGAGAGCGCGACGTCACCGGTGCCCGGCGGCAGGTCGAGGAACAGCACGTCGAGGTCGCCCCAGTACACCTCGGTCAGGAACTGCACCAGGACGCGGTGCAGCATCGGGCCGCGCAGGACGACCGGGGCGTTGCCCTCGGTGAGCATGCCGATCGAGATGACCTTCATGCCCCGCGCCACCGGCGGGACGATCTTCCCCCGCTCCTGGGTCGGCCGGCCGCTCACGCCCAGCATGCGGGGCACCGAGTGCCCGTAGACATCCGCGTCCACCACCCCGACCGCGTGCCCCGACGAGGCGGCGGCCGCGGCGAGGTTGACCGTCAGCGACGACTTCCCCACCCCACCCTTGCCGCTCGCCACCGCGTAGACGCGGGCCAGGGACATCATTGCGCGCTGAAGATGACGGCCGCGCGCAGCGCCAGCACGCCGGCCAGCACCAACCCGGGAACGGCGACCGAGGCCGTGTGCACGGGCACCGCGACACCCTCCGGGGTGACCGCGGACCGGCTGGTGACCAGGCCGGCGATGCCCGGCGCGAGACCGGCCAGCGCGACCAGCCACAGCAGCAGCCACGGGAACCCGAACGCGAGGCCGAACGTGCCGGCCGGCAGCAGCGTGAGCGCGAAGATCACCAGCAGGGCGAGCTCGAGGACCGCGTACAGCCGCTCGGCGACCGTGAGCGGTCCGGCACTGGCGCCGGCGCCCGCGCGATAACGCAGCAGGAACAGCAGCAACGCGGCCGAGCCGGCCATCCCGGAGGCGAGGAACAACCCGCCGAGCGCCCACGTGTCACTCCACACCGGCTGGTTCGACACGGCCAGCAGCACACCGGTGTATCCGGCGACGAACAGGCCGAGCACCAGACCGACGACCACGAACAGCGCCCCGAACCAGCCGCCCAGCCGTACCCGGCGGAGGAACGGGAGCTTCCCGTCCCGCACCAGGCTGTCCACAAGGGACACGGTGGCGAACGCGCCGTACACCAGCAGCGCCCACACGCCGACCGACATCGGCGACCCCCACTTCAGGTTCAACCCCGCGTCGCCCGGCGTGGTGTTCCACATCATGTGCCAGAACCGCAACGGCGAGCCGAGGTCGACGATCAGCAGCACCGGGCAGGGCAGCAACGCCACGAACGCCGCGTAGTAGCCGACCCGGGCCGCGGGCTCGTCCGCCGGTTCCCCACGCAGGCGGAACAGGGACGCGATGACGTAGGACCCGCCGGAGAGGCCGGCGAAGAAGAAGTAGCCGAGGATGTACCAGGTCCAGTGCGGCGAGTCGACGAAGTGCTGGGCCGGCGCGGCCAGAGTCATGGCCCCTCCTCCGGCGGCTCCGGGTCCCGCTCGGATTGGTCCACTTCGGACGGTCCGTCGGCCGGCGCCGGTTCGCGGCGGCGGCGCAGCGCGAACAGGCCGCCGAGCACGGCGAGCACCGCCGTGCCCAACGCGCCGAGATAGCCGCCGAGGTTGTTGCGGCCGGGCAGCACGGCGTTCTCGGCGTTCGGCAGCCGGTACCTCTCGGGTTCGTCCATGAGCAGGAAGAACGCGTTGAGCCCGCCGTAGACGGACTCGTCGGCGCCGTACAGCCGGGCCTGCGGCACGCTCTGGCCGTGCAGGTCGTCGACCCGCTGGTTGGCCAGCTCCCGCAGCTCGTCGAGCGGTCCGAACTGGATCGAGTCGGTCGGACATGCCTTGGCACAGGCCGGTTCCAGGCCGCCCTGGAGCCGGTCGTAGCAGAGCGTGCACTTCTGCGCGACGCCCTTCTCGTCGTTCTGCGCGATCACGTCGTACGGGCAGGCGGCGATGCAGTTGCGGCACCCGTTGCACACGTCGGGCTGGATGAACACGCTGTCGAACTCGGTGCGGATGATCGCGCCGGTCGGGCAGACGTCCATACAGCTGGCGTGCTGGCAGTGCTTGCAGACGTCGGACATCATCAGCCAGGCCGAGCCGTGCCCGGCACCCTGTGTCTCGTCCGGCACGTTGTCGATGAACGCGACGTGGCGCCAGTTCTGCGCGTCCAGCGTGCCGGTGTTGTCGTAGCCGTCACCGAAGGCCGGGGCGTTGCCGGGCAGCGCGTTCCACTCCTTGCAGGCCACCTCGCAGGCCTTGCAGCCGATGCACACGCTGGTGTCGGTGAAGAACCCGTAGGCCCGGCCAGGCGTGATGTCAACCATGGTCAAAACCCCATCAGGTTGGGCGTGATCTTGGTCAGCCCGCGCTCGGCCGCGTAGAGGTCGAGCGGCAGCGCCGCCAGCTCGTCGACCTCCGGCACCGCACGGGGGTCGCGGCCCAGGTCGACGTCGACCAGGTACCGGTCGCAGGACGCGCAGGCCTCGACACGGACGTGGGGGAAGGTCGCGTCCCCTCCCTCGGCCCGACCGACCCGCGGACCGTCGTGCCGCTCCGCGTAGACCGTGCGTCGGGCCGCGCCGCAGTGGGCGCAGGCACTACCGGAGAAGCTCCACGTCGCCGCGCAGCGGGCGCACTGCAGCTCGCGGTGCCCACTGACGAGGCGGTCGCCCGTGTCGGTGCGGAAGCTGAGCTGGGGCGGGCCGCCGCAGCGCGGGCACCGGCGGTCACCCCGGGGCGCGGGGTCCGCGGCGCAGGCGAGGCCGGCGTCCACCGCCCGCAGCGGCCCCCGCAGCGTGGCCCGGGCCAGATACCGCTCGACGGGCACGAGGTCGACGCCGGCGAGCCAGGCGGCCAGGAGTTCCTCGGTCCCCCGCAGGTCGTCGACCAGGCTGTCGGCCAGTGGGCGCGGGCCGTGCCTGGCCGTCGCCGCCACGACCTCCGGGAGCACCTTCCGCGCCGCCCACGACGCGAGCGCGTCGGGCTGCTCGGCGCGGGCGGCGTCGCACGCCTCCTCCCACACGTCGACGAGGACGAGGTAGAGGGTCAGCAGCTCGGCCACGAACTCGTGCCGGTCCCGGAGTGCCTCGGCCCGCCTCCGCAGGGGCGTCCACGGGTTCATGACATCTTCTCGAGGTTGACGAGGAACGCCTTGAACTCGGGCGTCCGCGAGCTCGCGTCGCCGACGAACGGGGTGAGCGCGTTGGCGAGCCAGTGCTGGCCGGTGCTGATGCCCACGAAGCCCCAGTGGATGGGGATCCCGATCTGGTAGACCTTCTTCCCGTCGATCGTCAACGCGCCCAGGCGTCCGGTGACCACGGCACGAACCTCGAGCTTGCCCCGCCTGGACGACACCCGCACGTGGTCGCCGGTCGCGATGCCCTTCTCCCGCGCGAGCTCCGCCGGCACCTCGACGAACGCCTCGGGCTGGAGCTGCACCAGGTGCTCGACGTTCTGGGTGACGTAGTGCTCGTGCTCGGTCAGCCGGTAGGAGGTCGCGACGTACGGGTAGTCCGCCACGGTGCCGAACCGGTTCTCCCGTCCCGCCTTCTCGTCGTAGAGGTACGCCGCCGGGGTCACCGACACCTCCGGGTGCAACGGGTTCTCCACCGGCGACTCGACCGGCTCGTAGTGTTCGGGGAACGGCCCGTCGGCCACCCCGTTGCTGAAGATCCGGCCCGTGCCCTCGCCGGTCATGATGAACGGCAGCGGCGCGTTCGGGCCGGGCGCGGCGGCCGGCGGGTAGTCGGGCACGTCGCCCGTCCACTTGCGCGCGGCGGCGTCCCAGGCGATGCCCGGCCGCTCCTCGTCCCACGGCACGCCCCGCGGGTCGGCCGACGCCCGGTTGTAGAGAATGCGCCGGTTCAGCGGCCAGCTCCAGGCCCAGTTCGGGTAGAACCCCATGCCCGTCGGGTCGTTCTTCTCCGGGTCCTGCACGCCGTCGCGGCGCTTGGCCAGGTTGCCGCTCTCCGGGTAGTGGCCGGTGTAGATCCAGTCGCCGGCGCTCGTCGTGCCGTTGTCGGCCAGCTCCGCGAAGGTCGCGAGCCGCTTGCCGGTGGCGAGGTTGTGGCCGTTGACCTCCTGGGCGATCTCGTCCAGCTCGGGGCGGCGCGGGTCCGCGTACGGCATGGTGAGGTCGCGGACCGGGTCCGGATACTTCCCGCCCTCCTTCTCGTACAGGCCCCGCACCCGGTCGAACAGCTCGGCGAGGATCCAGTGGTCGTGCCGGGACTCACCCTCGGGCGGCAGCACCTGCTCCTTCCACTGCACCCAGCGGCCGCTGTTGGTGAACGACCCGTCCTTCTCGATCCAGTGCGTGGCCGGGAGCATGAACACCTCGGTGTCGACCGCCGCCGGGTCCATGCCGGGCGCCTGCCAGAACTCCGAACTGGTGGTGGCGAACGGATCCATCACGCACAGCCACTTGAGCTTCGACAGCGCCGTGAGCACCTGGTTGGAGTCGGGCCCGATGCTCGTCGCCGTCATCCCGGAGAGGATCAGGCCCTCCATCTTCCCGCGCAGCGCCTGGTCGAAGATCGAGATCCAGGACGCGTTCGCCGCCGGCTTGGGCAGGTAGGCGAACGCGAACTCGTTGTCCGGCCGGGCCGCGTCGCCATACCAGGCCTTCAGCAGGCTCACCATGAACTTGCGGTAGTTCTCGCCGAAGAAGTTCACCGCGTTCGGGCGTGCCTTCCTGCTCGCGCTCGCCGCCAGGTAGTCGGCCAGGTTCTGCTGGCCGGGCGCCGGGATCCGCAGGTAGCCGGGCAGGATGTCCCAGGAGATCGCGTGGTCGGTGTTGCCCTGGATGTTGGCGTGGCCGCGCTCGGCGTTCATGCCGCCACCCGGCCGGCCCATGTTGCCCAGCAGCAGCTGCAGGATCGCGCCGGACCGGATGAGCTGCACGCCGGTGGTGTGGTGGGTGAGGCCGACCGCGTAGACGATCGTCATCACCTTGTCCGGCCGGCCCGTCTCACCGACCTGCCTGGCCACGTTCAGGAACTGGTCACGCGGGATGCCCGTGATGCGCTCGACCATCGCCGGCGTGTACCGCCTGTAGTGCGCCCGCAACAGGTTCAGCACCGAACGCGGGTGGTTGACGTCGACGAGCGCGTTGCCGGCCGGGTCCTTCTCGTACGTCCACTTCGTCGGGTCGTACGCGCCGGTCTTCTCGTTGAAGCCGTTGAACATCCCGTCGTCGAACGAGTAGTCCGCGCTCACCACGAACCCGGCGTTGGTCGCGTACTCGACGTACTCCTTGTGGTACAGGTCGTGCTCGAGCACGTAGTTGATCAGGCCGCCGAAGTAGGCGACGTCCGTGCCGGTCCGGATCCGCAGGTGCGTGTCGGCGACCGCGGAGGTCCTCGTGAACCGCGGGTCGGCGTGGATGATCTTCGCGCCGCGGTCGAGCTTCGCCCGCATGAGCCACCGGAACCCGACCGGGTGCGCCTCGGCCGGATTGGCTCCGTTGACCAGGATCAGGTCGGCGTGCCGGATGTCACGCCAGTGGTTGGTCATGGCCCCTCTGCCGAACGTGGCGGCCAAACTGACCACCGTGGGGCCGTGTCAAACTCGTGCCTGTTGCTCCAGGTGGACGAACCCGAGGCCGCGGGTCAGCTTGGTGGCGAGGTAACCCTCCTCGGAGGAGAACGCCGCCCCACCGGCGAACGCGATGCCCTCACAGCGGTTGACGGTGTTGCCGTCGGCGTCCTGGGTGACGAACGTGCGGTCCCGCGACGCCTTGATGTTGCGGGCCAGGCGATCCATGGTGAAGTCCCAGGACACCCGCTTCCACGCCCGCGCGCCGGGCGCGCGGTACAGCGGGCCGGGCACCCGCCGGCGCGAGATGGCGAGCTGCAGCGACGACGCGCCCTTGGGACAGAGGGTGCCCTCGTTCACCGGGCTGTCCGGGTCACCCTCGATCTGGAGCAGCTCGGTCCTGCCGCCCGTCTTCTTCGTGTAGGCGAGCAGCGCGCACCCCACCGCGCAGTAGGGGCAGACGGAGCGCGAGACCGTCGCGCCCTCGATGCGCAGGCGCTGCTTCACCCCCGCCGCCGCACGAATGTCGAAGCCGAGTGCGGAGCCACCCAGGGCGCCCGCCGCGCTCAGGCCGAGGAACTCACGCCTGGAGACCTGCTCCATCGCCGGTCACCTCTTACTGTCGACCGCCCACCATTCTCGATCTCACGTGCCGTAAAAAGCAATGGGTCCTCACCCCTGAGCGAGGTGCAGGTCGTGGCGCTCCTCCGGGTCGTCCGGGTTCCGCAGCAGGTCCACCAGCCGCGGGTCGGCGGGCACCACCAGACCGGTCACCCCACGCTCGGTGGCGTCCGTGCACGCCGCCCGCCAGGCCGCCCGGCCTTCCGGCACCGGCACGTGCTCCCAGTCCCCGTCGAGCTGGAGCGTGAGCCGGTCGCGGCTCAGCCGGCGGATGGTGTCGAGCGTGCGTGCCGGCGCGTCCAGGGTCACCACCAGCCGGGCCCGGAAGGTCACCACCGCGAGCGCCGCCGTCACCGCACACATGTCGAGGTCGGCGACGGAATCGATCCACAGGGCGTCCGCGCCGGCCGCGTCGAAGGCGGCGGCGTCCGTCAGCCACTCGCCGAGCTCCTCGGGCGCCCGATCGAGGAGGACACCTACCTGGACCACTCGATCACCCTACCGTCGTAGGGTCGGAAGACGATGAAAGAGGAGGAAGCCATGTCGACGACGCTGCGCGACCTGCTCCAGCTCCCGGAGCACCCGGCGGCACTCCACGACTCCGCGCTGGTGATGATCGACTGCCAGAACACGTACCGAGAAGGCGTGATGCGACTCGACGGGGTGGAGGAGGCACTCCGTGCGGCGGCGCGGCTGCTGGCCCGGGCACGCACGGCCGGCATCCCGATCTTCCACATCATGCACGACGGCGGGGCCGGCAGCCCGTATGACGTGCACGCCGAGATCGGCCAGATCAGCCGTGAGGTCGCCCCGCTGCCGGGTGAGCCCGTGATCGTCAAGAGCTTCCCGAACGCGTTCGTGCAGACCGACCTGGACGAGCAGCTCCGGCAGGTCTCCCGCCGCGACCTGGTGCTGACCGGGTTCATGACCCACATGTGCGTCAACTCCACCGCCCGCGGCGCCTTCAACCTCGGCTACCGTCCGACGGTCGTCGCCGACGCGACCGCGACCCGCTCCCTGCCCGGCCCCACCGGCGTCCCGGTCCCGTCGGACACCCTGAGCGCGGCGGCCCTCGCCGCCATCGCCGACCTGTTCGGCCTGGTGGTCCCCAAGTCCGACGCCATCCCCGACTGACCCTGCCGTGCCGAGGTCGCGACGCTCGCGCCCGGCTCGGGTTCCACGGCCAGCGGCGGCCGTCGCCCTCCCCTTCCTTGCGTTTTTCCGAGGAGCCAGGACAGACGGTCACGTTCCCCAGCCAAGGCGTTAGTATCGGACATCTATATAGCTAGTAACTGAATTTAAGATACGGCAATGCTAGACATGGACGCCGCGGACAAGGCGGACCAACTGTCCGAAGTAGACCCGGGCCATCCCATAGGCTTCGGACGTGCTACCCACCGCTCCCGGGCCCGACGCCGTGTGGTCCCGTTACGGCGACAGGCGCCACCTGGTGTTCGTGCTCGTCGGTGTCCTGGTGTTCGCGGGCCTGACGGCCCTCGGCGTCAACGCGTTCGTGAGCGGCGACTTCGAGGACACCGCGACGAAGGTGATCGGCGGGATCATCACCGGCCTCTTCGCGGTCGGCCTCCTCTTCTGCGCCCTCGCCGCCGTGGTGTTCCCCGCGCGGCGTCATCGCCTGCCGGGCGTGGCCGTCGACGCCGCCGGGGTCTGGTGGTATCGCGACCGGCACGTGACGCTCGTCCCGTGGCCGGGTATCGCGGGCGTCGGCGTCGGCTACCTCCAGGCACCCGCGGCGGCGGTCGCCGGTGGTTCGTCGCTCGGGCAGCGCAAGGACTTCGCGTTCGACGTCTTCCTGCGTGACCCGGAACTGCCCGAGGCCCTGCGGACGTGGTCCGCGACCGAGCCTCCGCCGGCTCCCGCCCTTCCCGCCGACCGGCTCCGCTTCGTGCTCCCGACCGGGCGCGATCGGCACGACCTCCACGCCGCCGTCGCGTGCCACGCCCCGGCGCTGTGGGTGGGGGAATACCGGCGGGAGTGGACCCCGCTGGGCATGTTCGGGAAGTGACCGGCCGATGATCAACGCACGGGCTACCGGCCGCCGCGCAGGACGCGGGAGATGCCGAGGGCGGCGGTGCGTACGGCCGGGGCGAACCGTGCGGGGTCGAGGCGGTTGACCCAGCCGGTGATGGACACGGCGGCGACCGCCAGGCCGCCGGCGTCGAGGATCGGGGCGGCGACGCACGTGATGCCCACCGTGGACTCCTCGTGTTCCAGCGCCACGCCGCGTTCCCGGATATCCGCCAGTTCCTGGCGCAGCAGGCCCGGGGCGACCACGGTGCGGGGTGCGCGCCGGCGGAGGCCGGCCGCGACGACCGTGTCCAGCAGCGCGGGCGGGGCGAACGCGAGCATCGCCTTGCCGACGCCCGTGCAGTGGGCCGGCAGCCGCCCGCCGACCCGGGACGGCACCTTCGGGCCGCCGCGGCTCTCCAGCTTCTGCACGTACACGACCTCGACCCCGTCCGGGATGGCCAGGTGCACCGTCTCGTGGGTGGCCTCGAACAGGTCGGCCAGAAACGGCGCGGCCGCCTCCCGCAGACCGCGTTGGCGGGGCACCTGGGAACCCAGCTCGAACAGGCGCATGCCCAACCGGAACCCGCCGGGCGTGCGTTCGACCAGGTCCCAGCCGGCCAGCTCACGCAGCAGCCGGTGGGCGGTGGACTTGGCCAGCCCGGTCCTCCTGGCCAGCTCGGCCAGGCTCAGCTCGACCTCCTCGGGCCGGTACGCGGTCAGCAGGGTCATCGCGCGACCCAGCACCGAGTTCGGGCCACCGTTCCATTCAGCGGTACGCACGGCTTCAGCATGACCCGCCGGCAGTGCGAGAGTCCAGGTCATGGGCACAGTCACCGCCGCGATCGTCGGGCCGGGGAACATCGGCACCGACCTGTTCGAGAAGTTGCGCCGGAGCGACACGATCGAGGTCGGCTACGTCGTCGGCGTGGTCGAGTCCGACGGGTTGGCCCGCGCCAGGGACAACGGGGTCGCCGCCAGCGCCGACGGCGTGGACTGGCTGCTGCGCCAGGACCCGCTGCCCCAGCTGGTGTTCGAGGCCACCTCCGCCAAGGCGCACGTCGCCAACGCGCCACGCTACGAGGAGGCCGGCATCCAGGCCGTCGACCTCACGCCGGCGCACCTCGGGCCGATGGTGTGCCCGCCGGTCAACGGCGCCGAGCACCTGGACTCGCCGAACGTCTCCATGATCACCTGCGGTGGGCAGGCGACCATCCCGATCGTGCACGCGGTCTCCCGGATCACGCCGGTCCCCTACGCCGAGATCGTCGCGTCCGTGTCCTCCCGCAGCGCCGGGCCGGGCACGCGCGCCAACATCGACGAGTTCACCGAGACCACGGCCCGCGCGGTCGAGGAGGTCGGCGGCGCGGCACGGGGCAAGGCGATCATCATCCTGAACCCGGTGACACCGCCGATGATCATGCGGGACACGGTGTTCTGCATGATCTCCCCCGACGCCGACCGCGACGCGGTCACGGCGTCCATCCACGACATGATCGCGGACGTGCGGCAGTACGTGCCCGGCTACACCCTGCGTGCGGAACCCCAGTTCGACGACCCGCGTCCGGACTGGCGCGACCACGGCCGGGTCGCGGTCTTCCTCGAGGTGAAGGGAAACGGCGACTACCTGCCGCCCTACGCGGGCAACCTGGACATCATGACCGCGGCGGCGGCACAGGTGGGAGAGCAGATGGCACGGGCGATGGTGCTGAGCGGAGCGAACGAGGTGACAGCATGAGGCCCGAACTCGCGCACGACGTGCGCATCACCGACACCACCCTGCGGGACGGCAGCCACGCGATGGCGCACCAGTTCACCGAGGAGCAGGTGCGGGACACGGTCCGTGCGCTGGACCGGTCCGGTGTGGACACCATCGAGGTCTCCCACGGCGACGGCATCGGCGGCTCCTCGTTCAACTACGGCTTCTCCCACACCGACGAGATGAAGCTGATCGCCGCCGCCCGCGACGAGGCGAAGCAGGCGAAGATCGCGGTCCTGCTGGTCCCCGGCATCGGCACGGTCGACCACCTCAGGCAGGCCCGCGACGCCGGCGCCGACATGGTCCGCGTGGCCACCCACTGCACCGAGGCCGACGTCTCCCCGCAGCACTTCGCCGCCGCCCGCGACCTCGGCATGGAGACCGTCGGGTTCCTCATGATGGCGCACAAGACCACGCCGGAGGACCTGGCCAAACAGGCCCGCATCATGGTCGACGCCGGCTGCCAGTGCCCGTACGTCACCGACTCCGCCGGCGCCCTGCTCATGCACGAGGCCAAGGCCCGCTTCGAGGCGCTGGTGGCCGAGGTCGGCGACGAGGCGTGGGTCGGCTACCACGGGCACCAGAACCTCAGCCTCGGCATCGCCAACTCGGTACTCGCCTACGAGGCCGGCGTCCGCTACATCGACGGTTCCGTGTGCGCGCTCGGCGCCGGCGCCGGGAACTCCCCGACCGAGGTGCTGGCGGCGGTGTTCGACCGCCTCGGCGTCTCCACCGGCCTGGACGTCCTCGGCCTGCTGGAGACGGCGGAGAACGTGGTCCGCCCGTACCTGCACCGGTGGCCGAAGATGGACCGCAACGCCATCATCCAGGGCTGGGCCGGCGTGTACTCGTCGTTCCTGCTCCACGCCGAACGCGCCGCGGAACGCTACAAGGTGCCGGCCCACGACATCCTGCGCCGCTGCGGCGAGCTGGGATATGTCGGCGGCCAGGAAGACATGATCATCGACGTCGCCATCCAACTCGCCGCCCAGGGTGGTACGCATGCCACTGACTGACGCCCCTGGCAAGGCCAAGGCCCTCTACGAGGCCCGGCGCAACCGGACGCCGATCGCACCGTTCACCGACGCCGATCCCTCGCTGGGCATGGCCGACGGCTACGCCATCCAGCAGGAGCTGGTGCGCCTGCTGCTCGCCGACGGTGACCGCGTCATCGGTTACAAGGTCGGCCTCACCTCCGTCCCAATGCAGAAGATGATCGGCGTCGACTCCCCCGACTACGGCCCCGTGCTCGCCTCGACGGTCTACGCCGACGGCGCCACGGTCTCGCTGGCCGACTTCATCGCCCCGAAGGTGGAGGCGGAGATCGTCTTCACCCTCGGCACGCGGCTGCGCGGCCCCGGGGTCACCGTCGACGCGGCCCGCGCCGCGATCGCCGGCGCGTCGGCCGGGCTGGAGATCGTGGACTCGCGCATCGTCGACTGGCGGATCAAGCTCGCCGACACCGTGGCCGACCTCGCCTCCAACGGCGCCATGGCCACCGCGGAACACGCGGTGCCGATCGACGACTTCGACCCCCGCCTCACCGGGATGGTCATCACCCGCAACGGTGAACTGGTCGACACCGCCGCCGGCGCGGCGGCGCTGGGCGACCCGGTCGCCGTGGTCGCCTGGCTGGCCAACACCCTCGGTGAACACGGCGTCGCCCTCGAGCCCGGCCACCTCGTCATGACCGGCGCACTCCACGCCGCCGTACCACTGTCGCCGGGCGACGTGTTCACCGCCGAGTTCGACCGCCTCGGCACCGTCTCGATCCGGGTGTCGGACTAGCCACGCCCTCGTTCCGAGCCGCGGGTAGATTTTCGCGGTACGACGGGAGCGGAGGCAGCGTGATCAAGGGGTGGCACGGCTGGGTCGGCACGTTCACCGGCGTGGCACTCCTCACGGTGGCCGCACTGCCGTTGGCCGCGCTGGTGGTGTGGGCCCTGGCACGCCGTCGGAAACGCGCCGGTGCCACGCCGGCGTGGGCATGGCGGCGGTCGCTGGCCGAGGTCGGCATCGTCTACTGGACGGTGCCGGTGGTATGGATGCTCATGTTGCCGGGCAGCGGGGCCGGCGTCGTCCCCGGCCGGGTGAACCTGGTGCCGCTGCGGGATCTGCTCACCATCGCCGCCGACGGGCCGCTGCGGGCGGCGGGCCAGGTCGTCGGCAACCTGCTGGTGTTCGCGGCGCCGGGGTTCCTCGCCCCGATCCGGTTCGCGGCGTTGGCGTCCGTACCGCGGATCCTGGCGCTCGCGGCGGGTTGTTCGGTCGTGGTCGAGGTCGCGCAGTACGTCCTGCGACTGGACCGGGTGTCCTCTGTGGACGATGTACTGCTCAACGCCGCCGGCGCCGGGCTCGCCGCGTTGGCGTCGCGCCGCTGGTGGCGGTCGGCCGAACAGCGGTCTTGAGGTGGAGCGCGCTCCAGGGCCTAGCGTCGCCCCCATGGAGTATCGATTTCTTGGCAGGTCGGGTCTTCAGGTGAGCGAGTTGTGCCTCGGCACGATGATGTTCGGCGAGCGGACCGACGAGCGGACGAGCCACCAGATCCTGGACACCTTCGCCGAGGCGGGCGGCAACTTCATCGACACCGCCGACGTCTACGGGCAGGGTCGTTCCGAGGAGATCCTGGGCAGCTGGCTGAAGACGCGGCGCCGCGCGGACTACGTCATCGCCACCAAGGCGTTCGGCGAGATGGGGCCGGGACCCAACGAGGGTGGCCTGTCCCGCAAGCACATCCTCGACGCCGTGCGGGCCAGCCTCCGCCGGCTCGGCACGGACCACATCGACCTGTACCAGCTACACGTCTGGGACGACGGCACACCGCTCGAGGAGTCGCTCTCCACCCTCGACGGCCTGGTGCGGGAGGGCACGGTCCGCTACCTCGGGGTCAGCAACTTCACCGGCTGGCAGCTGCAGAAGGCCGTCGACCTCTCGCTGCTCCACGGCTGGGAGACGGTGGTGTGCCTGCAGCCGCTGTACAACCTGCTCGACAGGGAGGCGGAGTGGGAGCTGTTCCCCGTCTGCCGCGCGGAAGGCCTCGGCGTGATCCCGTGGTCCCCGCTGCGGGCCGGCTGGCTGTCCGGCGCACACCGGCGCGGCACGACCGCCCCGGCGGAGGGCACACGCGTCGAGGCGGAGGCCGACGCCGGGACGATCCCGTGGCGCGGCTACGCCACCGAACGCACCTGGCGAGTGATCGACGAGGTGTCCGCGATCGCCGCCGAGACGGGCCGCACGGCGGCACAGGTGTCGCTGCGCTGGTTGTTGCACCGCACGCCGGTCACCGCCCCGATCATCGGTCCACGCACCCTCGAGCACGTGCGGGACAACCTGGCCACCGTCGACTGGGCCCTGACACCCGACCAGGCGGACCGCCTCACCGCGGCGAGCGAGATCGAGACACTGCCGTACCCGTACGGCCTGCTGTCCCGCTTCGTCCGACGCTGAACACCAAGACACCGCCGTACCCGCGCGGCCTGCTGTCCCGCTTCGTCCGGCGCTGAGCACTACCTCCACCGAACACCATCGACCGTGCGCCATGACGCGACGGGTAGTTGGACCGTGACGCGGAGGCCGCCGTTGGGGCGGGGGGTGAGGGTGAGGGTGCCGTCGTGGGCTTGGGTGATGCTTTTGACGATGGCGAGGCCGAGGCCGACGCCGGCGTGGTCGGTGTGGATGCGGGTGGTGCCGCGTTGGAAGGGTTCGGCGAGGGTGGCGACGAGGTGGGGGGCGAGTTGTTCGCCGGTGTTCTCGACGGTGAGGGTGGCGGTGTGGGGGTGGGGGGTGGTGGTGACCCAGATGGTGCCGTGGTCGGGGTGGTTGTGGACGATGGCGTTGTGGATGAGGTTGGT